>Ga0208886_100034_pt1 | contig 127346 bp, 112 predicted proteins | sample LakWasM105_HOW12_2_FD_183923 | JGI IMG/M metagenome (GOLD analysis project Ga0208886, IMG submission 183923) | Freshwater sediment methanotrophic microbial communities from Lake Washington under simulated oxygen tension - Sediment Metagenome... | ecosystem: Environmental > Aquatic > Freshwater... | reverse complement strand
TCCATGGCATGCTGAAAGCTAAAAAAGAATTTGACGGGACTCGTTTTTACACGTTTCCTGTTGAAGCAAATTCATAAGATTTTATGATTTTTGCAAATTTGGGCTTGTGTCTTAAGAGAGTATCTACAGGACTAAAACATCTTTTGTTAATCAGGACTCTTTTTGCTTAACCAGATTGATCAAGCTACCCGCCAGCACCATGTCCACCTGGTAATGCGTCATCGAGTGTTCGGTCTCATAGGTCTCGTTCTTGGTCAGATTGATTACCTTGACGCTATGTCCCTTGAGAATGGCACTGCGCACATCGGGAATTGAAAGCCGGTCGCCTTGGGCGATCTTGTTCCAATCATCCGGATTGGCAAATATCAACGGCAAAATGCCGAAGTTGCTTAGATTCTGCAAATGTATCCGGGCAAAACTTTTGGCGATCACAGCCTTGACTCCCAAATAGCGGGGGCCTAAGGCTGCGTGCTCGCGGCTCGAACCCTGTCCGTAATTACTGCCGCCAACAACGAACGAGCCCTGTTTCTGATAGCCCATAGCTCTTTCGTAGTAGGTCTCGTCGACCGGGCTGAAAACAAATCGGCTGATTGCCGGGATATTACTGCGAAAAGGCAGCACCTTGGCTCCGGCCGGCAGAATTTCATCTGTGGAAATATCATCACCCACTTTCAATAGCACCGGCCCTTCGAGATTATCGGGCAGTGGCTCTAACACGGGTAGCGGTTTGATATTGGGGCCTTTCTCCAAGTCATACTGTTCGCCTTCCTGTGCGGGAGGGACCAGCATCTCGGTGTTGAGGAGTACTGTCTCGGGCACCATGAAACGGGGGTACGTCATGCCTAACGTACGCGGATCGGTAATCACGCCGGTCAGGGCCGAGGCGGCGGCGGTTTCAGGACTGCACAGATACACCTGATCTTCCTTGGTGCCCGAGCGGCCGGGAAAATTCCGGGGAACGGTGCGCAGGCTAATGCGGCCCGTAGCCGGAGCCTGTCCCATGCCGATACAGCCGCCGCAACCCGCCTGATGGAGGCGCGCGCCCGCATGGATGAGTTTTCCCAGTATGCCGGTTGCCGTCATGTTCTCCAATATCTGCCGGGACGTGGGGTTGACGTCGAATGAAACGCGGTCGTGCGCCTGTTTGCCGTCTACGATCATGGCCGTGATCGCAAAGTCCCGCAGCCCCGGATTGGCGGATGATCCGATATAGGATTGGTAGATTTCCCGGCCCGCCACCTCGCGCACCGGCACCACGTTACCCGGACTGCTTGGCAGTGCAATCAAAGGCTCCAGTTCCGACAGGTTGATTTCCTCGTATTCGTCGTATTCCGCATCCGGGTCGGCGAGAATTTCCCGAAAGGATTGTTCACGTCCCTGGCTTTTCAAAAACGCCCTGACCGCATCGTCCGATGGAAAAACCGACGTGGTAGCGCCCAGTTCGGCCCCCATGTTGGCGATCACATGCCGGTCCATGGCGGTCAGGGATTTCAATCCGGGACCGTAATATTCGACGATCTTGCCAATCCCGCCGTCAACATCGTGCCTGCGCAGCATTTCCAAAATCACGTCCTTGGCGCTGACCCAGTCGGGCATTTCTCCGACCAGTTTGACGCCCCATGTTTTCGGCATTTTCAGGTAAAACGGTTCCCCCGCCATCGCCATTGCCACCTCCAGCCCGCCCGCACCGATTGCCAGCATTCCCAATGAACCGGCCGCGCAGGTATGGCTGTCCGAGCCTAACAAGGTTTTTCCCGGCACGCCGAAGCGCTCCATATGCACGGGATGGCTCACGCCGTTACCGGGGCGGCTATACCAAAGGCCGAACTTCTTGCACGCGCTACGCAAAAACAGATGGTCGTCGGCGTTTTTAAAGTCTTCCTGCAGGAGGTTGTGATCTACATACTGGACGGAAAGTTCGGTGCGTATGCGAGGAAGGCCCATCGCCTCAAACTCCAGCATGACCAGCGTGCCTGTCGCATCCTGGGTAAGTGTTTGATCGATTTTCAGGCCAATCTCTTCACCGCATATCATGCGACCTTCGACCAAGTGATTTTCGACCAGCTTCTGAGTTACGTTTTTACCCATGGCTTTTTACTCCCGTATAGCATCAGGTATTTCATACGACCGAACTTATTATTTAGCGCGAAGCACAACATCCCTCTCCTGCGGGAGAGGGTAGGGTGAGGGGGATCGAAAAAGGTATTTTGCTTATTTAAATCTCCTCTCCCAACCCTCTCCAACAGGAGAGGGAGCCAGCTCTCAGTGATTTTTCGGGTTCTCGATGCGCTGAATAGTTACAAAAAAATCAATAGTTGGAGATGGAAAGATTCAATACAGGCTAGATAAAAAAAATGATCCATACAATACGTAGGCATACCTATTTTATTTACATAAGTAGTGATACGAATATTATTGATTTTATTCAAATGTTATATATTTACTGAAGAGGATCTATCGATTCCGAACTATCCAGATCAGGGAATTTTCAATTATTCTCGACGATAGCCAACAGAGCGGTGTGCGTAGGCTCTACTCAGCTTTTATGGGTGAGCCATTCAGGCGCGTCACATTTGTTTTTTATGTGAAAATTACCCTAGATAGCTGTTGAATCGGTTGTTAGTGGCTGTTGATCTCCTGTCAAAACGCAATCTTCAATTTAGATAAGAAAATAGGGAGAAACCAACATGGAAATGCCAAAAAGGCGTGGATATCTTTTGCAGTGCCCTGAGCTATCTTTGAACCTGCCGGAAATCAATGTCGCTGCTAGCGAAGCTTCGACCTTGCTGTTTGGCGACAAGCTGCCTGAGTTATTCTGTGAGCCCCATGAAAATCTTTAATCTGGGAAAATACACGGGCGCTAATTTTTCTTATTCGGAGGGATTTTGACTTTTTCTCTTTCGACGCATGCCGTTGCAAACAGGCTTATTGATTCGAGCAGCCCGTATCTGCTGCAACACGCGCATAACCCGGTTGACTGGTATCCATGGGGTGAGGAAGCGTTTGCCAAGGCGCGGAAGGAAAATAAGCCGATTCTGGTCTCCATCGGCTATTCCACCTGTTATTGGTGTCATGTGATGGAGCGGGAGATCTTTGAAAATCCGGAGATCGCCAAGTTGATGAACGAGTCTATCGTCAGTATCAAGATTGACCGGGAGCAGCGTCCGGACGTGGATGATCTTTACATGACGGCCACCCAGCTGATGACGCACAGCGGCGGCTGGCCGAACAACGTATTCGTCACGCCCGATCTCAAGCCGTTTTACGCCGGCACCTATTTCCCGCCGGCGGCCTTCTCGTCGCTCATTCAGCAGATCCACTACCTATGGATGCAGGATCAGGTAGCCCTTAAAGCGCAGGCCGAGCGGCTGGCTAGCGCCATCATCCGGATCAAACAGCAGGAAAACAATGCCCAAAGCAGCTCGCTTCCCGGCATCCAACTGGTGGAGGCGCTGATCAGTCATTTCAGCGATTACTACGACAACCGGCTGGGCGGGTTTTATCAGGCTCCGAAGTTTCCCAATGAGGACGCACTGCTGTTCCTGCTCGAGTCCTACCGCCTGACCGACAACAATACGTGCCTGGAGATGGCGCGCGGCACGCTGGAGAAAATGGCAGAGGGATGGATACATGACCATGTCGGCGGCGGGTTCCATCGCTACGCCACCGATGCACAATGGCGCATCCCGCATTTCGAGAAGATGCTCTACAATCAGGCGCTGCTGGGGCGTGCTTATACGGAGCTTTACGCGCTTTCCAACAAGCCCGACGACCGCGCCGTCGCCGAAGGTATTTTCGATTTCACGCTGCGGCAGATGACGCACAAGGACGGAGGCTTCTACTCTGCACTTGATGCCGAGACCGACGCCGTGGAAGGCGCTTATTACGCATGGACAGATGCGGAACTGCATGATGCCTTGGATACGGATTCCTATGCATGGCTCATGAAACATTACGGACTGGCAGAGATTCCCGGGATTCCCGGTCACAAGCATGAGGACGGCAGGGTGCTGTATCTGATTCAGTTGCTTTCGGGGAGTGCGATGGAGAATAGACTGTCTTACGAGGATGCGGTTAAGACACAGCAGGCCGTGATGACTGCGCTACGGGAATCACGGGACAAGCGTAAATTGCCGCATCTCGACAACAAAATCATCACGTCCTGGAACGGGCTGATGATCGACGCGTTCGCTCGCGCCGGGCAGCGCATGGGGAAGCCGGAATATACCGATGCCGCCCGCCGCGCAGCCGATTTCATTCTGGCTAATTTGCGGAAACAAGACGGGGCGCTGTATCGCACATGGCGTGACGGCAAGGCCGAGATCTCGGCCTATTTTGAGGATTATGCCTTCATGATTCAGGGGCTGGTGTTCATCTATCGCGCGGCCAAAGAGGACAGCTATCTGCAAGCAGCCAAGGAACTGGCGGCGAAGGCCAAGCAGCTGTTTTGGGATGAGAAACATGGCGGGTACTATTTCACCGATGGCAGCGAGCCGTTGCTGGTGCGGATGAAAAACGCCGTGGACTCGGCCATTCCCTCCGGTAATGCGGTGATGGCTCAGGCCTTGCTCGATCTTTATGAAATCACCGGCGATGCAGAATGGAAACAACAGGCCGAAGCGCTGCTTATTGCCTTCGGGCAGGCCATCGCCGAGAACCCGAGAGCCTATACACATATGGTGCATGCGTTGCTTAGGTTGAATCATGTGGCACCGGCAGCGAAGGCCGCACAGCAAGAGGATGAAGCGGTTACCCTGCGGGAGGCGATGGTAACCAAAGCGCATGTGAAGGTCGGTGCGTCGGAACCCAAGCGCGAGGGCAATAGCCTCACTGTTACGGCGGTTCTGGACATTGCTCAGGGCTGGCATGTCAATGCCAATCCTGCGAGTTTCGATTTTTTGATTTCCACTTCTGTTGATGTGCGCGAGGACTCCGGCAAGGCAGAAGTGGAGCCTGCCTATCCCGATGCGCGCGCGATGACTACATCACTGGGTGACATCAAGGTGTATGAAGGGAAAGTGAGTATTCCGGTGAAGGTGACGCTTCCGGGCAACGCAGAAAATCTCCGCCTGCTCGTCCGCGCCCAGGCCTGCAAGGATGCTATTTGTCTCGCGCCATCAGATTGGATCGTACCTGTAAAGTTAAAATAAAAAGAGACGGCTTCAAATTTAGTCGCAACTATTTATAAAGCAGTAAAACTGCACTACGGCTCAATACTAAGCGAGTGCATAAATAGAGTTAAACTCATTTTTGAAAATGAAGGATGGTAACCATGGCAACACATCATGCGGCTCCCGGAGAAATCGTTGACCTTGCTAGTTGGGCAGATGATTTACCCAACGAAAAAACAAAGGCCATTATAAAAACCAATGAAATAGAATTAGCGCGCCTTGTAATACCAAAAGGCAAAGAATATCCGAATCACAAGGTATCAGGGCCTATAGTCGTCCAATGCGTTCAAGGAAAAATTGAGCTTACTGCTATGGGGACGACACAAGAATTACATTCCGGCCAATTACTCTACCTTGCAGCAGGAGAGCTGCATTCGCTTAAAGGTGTGGAAGATTCTGTGATTCTTTTGACAATCCTTATTACAAGTTGATTATTGGAAATGTTTTCCATGGCTTGCATTTTATCTTATTGACCGCGGATGGTATTTCTCTCGTTTGCCGCGCCGAGCACTGGAGCTTTTATCGAGAACAGCCCGTTAGGGGCGCGGAGGAGGCAGAGCACCAACAGTAGGCGCTTTACGACTGCACGGACAGATATTTGCTCCTGCAATATCTGCATTCACCACATCCCTGTGGGTTATGCAGGAGGTAGAGCAATGCAGGAGCTATTGCCGAGGCGACGCAGGAGCCGTTGCCGAAGCAAAAGAAAGTAACTCGCCTTCTCGGGGTGCGACAACCCGATTCAATCAAGTGTTGCGCTAACGACTCCTTAATGTTAAAGCGGTCGAAATTCGAATAACTGCGTAACATCAGTTACTTCATTAGTTTACAAACGTATGTTGCACGCTGATTTTATAAAGTAAGCTTCGTTTAAAGCTAAATTCAATCGCTTGTCCTGAAGGTCATAAAAACGTACCCAGCGTTCACTGCGGGAGACATGAAATGATGCCAGATCCAAGCCTTTCATCTCAGGCAATTTTCCGCACTACCCAAACGATTACGCTGTTTCTGGGCGGCGATGTGATGACCGGTCGGGGCATCGACCAGGTGCTGCCGCACCCCGGTAATCCGCGGATTTATGAACCTTATATGACTTCCGCCAAGGGCTATGTGAGGCTCGCGGAGGAAGTCAACGGCCCTATTTCGAAACCGGTCGACTTTGCTTATATCTGGGGGGATGCGCTTGAAGAACTCCGCCGCACTAATCCCGACGTCCGCATCATTAACCTTGAGACGGCGGTGACGTCCAGCCCGGAATTTTGGGCGGGGAAGGGCATCAATTACCGGATGCAGCCGAAGAATATCCCCTGCATTACTGCGGCGAAGATCGATTGCTGCGTTCTGTCCAATAATCATGTCCTGGATTGGGGTTATGCCGGGCTGAAAGAGACTTTAACTACGTTGACAGGTGCGAACCTCAAGGCCGCGGGGGCGGGCCGAAGCCTTTTAGAAGCCGAAGCGCCGGCGGTTATCGAAGTGGCCGGGAAAGGCCGCGTGCTGGTGTTCGGTTTCGGCGACGAAAGCAGCGGCATTCCGTGGTTGTGGGGCGCACGCAGAGACAGGCCGGGTGTGAATTTACTGCCGGATTTATCCGGTGACACGGTGCGCCGCATCGCCAAGCGGATATCGGGTCTTAAGCAAAAAGGCGATTGGGTGGTGGCCTCGATTCACTGGGGCGGAAACTGGGGTTACGAGATTTTAAGCGCACAAAGGGAATTTGCGCACCGGCTGATAGATCAGGCTCTGGTGGACGTGGTGCATGGTCATTCATCGCACCATCCCAAGGGCATCGAGGTGTATAAGGGCAAACCGATTCTGTTCGGCTGCGGCGACTTTTTGAACGACTACGAAGGCATTTCAGGATACGAGGATTTCCGGGGCGATTTGGCCTTGATGTATTTTGTGACCCTGGACTTAGCGACAGGAATGCTGGTCAGCCTGATCATGACACCCCTGCAAATCAGACGCTTCCGCTTGAATTACGCACACCCTGATGATGTTCATTGGCTGCAGCAAATCCTGAACAGGGAAAGCCGGTCGCTGGGCGCGAGAATCGAATGGGTCAATGAATACCATCTGGCTTTATCGGTCGGACGCTAAGGCAGAATGCGGGTGCTGATATAGGTAGTGGTACGAATATTGTTGATTTTATTCACATGTTATAAATTTTCAGACGCGGATATATCGGCATTAAATTAGCCGAAACAGGAAATATTTCATTTGTTCCCGCCAATAGCCGCCAGAAGTGGGGCGGGGTGCTATGTAGCTTATGGGGAGTTTTTCATAGTTTAATCCATAGATCGAGATGTGCCGAAGTGATTGCCCGGAAAGACGTGCAGCAGTATCCGCTTGCGGCGCATGATTAAAGAGTCAGTCAGGGTAAAAGTATAGGTTACCGGCCATGGACTCCACAAAATCAAAGGGCTTACTTGAAAACGGCATCCCTTTTTTATTGTCTGACGCTTGGATGGGTGATTTAGTCTAAGTCAGGGTTGTAGTAACACATCAATGGATGTCAGGGGATGAAACCCCAGGTTCATTGATGCAGATTCAGGAATCTGGAACTTTGCTAATTGACGGATCGGCCAAAACCAGGCGGACAGACCCCATTCCATTTCATCCTACATCAGACGAATGCATACACTGATTGATCTTTTTGATGTTAAAGACCTCATTCCTCATGGCTATTGTCTGTCGTGGAGTCCCCTATTACTTTGGCTACACGTCGCATCGGATCTGCTGATCGCTCTCGCCTATTATGCCATTCCCCTGATTCTCGTTTATTTTATCCGTCAGCGTAAAGATTTGCCCTATCCGTGGCTGGTTGTCATGTTTGCCGGATTTATTGTCGCCTGCGGTACCACGCATTTATTGTCGGCTATTACAGTCTGGATACCCATGTATTGGTTGGACGGCTTGCTTAAAGCCTTTACGGCGATTGTTTCGGTTGCCACCGCGATGCTGATGATATGGGTTGTTCCTCGTGTCTTGTCGGTACCGACCGTTGCACAACTGCAAGCTGAGATACAGCAAAGAAAAACAGCGGAAGGTGCGTTGCGGGAAAGCGAAAATAAACTGGCCACTATCCTCGACAATGTCGAAGCGTTTATTTATATCAAAGATTGCAACTATCAATACCAATACGTCAATCAGCCGGTGCAGCAGTTGTTTGGCAAAGCGGTAAAAGACATCATCGGTAAATCAGACGATGCCTTTTTTGATGAGGCTACGGCGGCAAAAGTGCATGAAGATAACCGCCGTGTCATTGAGCAGGGCGAGCGTATAGCCACCGAGCATGTTTATACCAACAAGGACAACACCATCACCCATGCCTATTTTACCGTTAATCAACCACTACGCCGTGAAGACGGCAGTATTTACGGTTTGTGCGGTATTTCTACCGACATAAGCGAACAAAAACACAGGGAACAACAAGACAAGAAACATCTGGACGAACTCGCCCATGTCACTCGCCTTGGGCTGATGGGGGAAATGGCGTCGGGTATCGCTCATGAAGTTAACCAGCCTCTGACTGCGATTTCCAGTTATACGCAAGTCAGTTTGAACCTTATCAATACTGAAAATCCCGATCTGGTAAGGCTCACCGAGATCTTATCCAAAACACAGCAACAGGCTTTACGAGCGGGACGAATAATTCATCGTATGAGGGAGTTTGTTAAATCTCATTCAAAACATCGTTCAAGCGCCGACGTTAATACCTTGATTCATGAGGCTGTCGGCTTGTGTATTGCTGAGCTTAAACAAAACGATATAAAGCTGAAATTTGAGCTGGAGAACAATCTGCCGCCTGTCTATGTTGACCATATACAAATTGAGCAGGTCATCATAAACCTGATCCGGAACAGCGTTGAAGCCTTGCAAAACTTATCCGCAAAACAGCAGCGCCAGTTAACCGTTAATAGTCGATTGGCTCTCAATAATGGCGTACGGGTCGAGGTGAAGGACAATGGGCCGGGACTTGATCAAGATCAACGGCAAAAAATATTAACGCCTTTTTACACCACCAAGGCCGACGGTATGGGCATGGGATTATCCATCAGTCGTTCGCTGATCGAAGCCCATAATGGAACGTTGCATTGCAATAGCCAACCTGGAAAAGGCGCTACTTTTTATTTCACCCTGCCAAACTATATACAGAGAAAATCCGGCAAGCGTTAATAACTCAATTCATTGGGCGATGAATCAGCACTGTGGCGCTTGATATTGCGCTTCACTGTATTCAGCATGCCCTACACGCTGATTGATGTTACGCAAGCCACATAAAAAACCACGAAGACCATGAACAATAAAGCTTCACGATCTTCGTGGCAAAAACGCCTTAACTATTGGGCGAGGTCAGTTATTTTTCCACTTTAATTGCCAGAAACACAGGGCTGCCTTGACGCTGTATTAAAATGGCGACTGATTTGCCGGCAGCGAGTTTTGTGACTATTTTTTCAAAATCAGCCGCATCGCGCACGACGTTGTTCTGAATGCGTAAGATCACATCGCCACGCTGAATTCCGGCATCCTTGGCAGTGCCCTTGGCAACGTCCTGAACTAACACGCCGTTTTTGACAATCTGCAAGGTTTCTCTTTGCGCATCGGTTAAGTCAATGACGTTAACGCCCAGCCGGTTATGGGGGAGTTTTGGCGCGACTTTAGCTTCTGCCAATTTATCCGCTTCATCCGGTAAAAGTCCGACTTTAAAGTCGAGGGATTTAGTCTCGCCTTGCCGGATGATTTTTAAGGTGGCTTTGTCATTGATGGGCGTTATGCCTACCATGGGCGGTAAGTCACCTGAGGTTTCAATCTGCTGGCCGTTAAATTCGGTGATAATGTCGCCGATCTGTAATCCGGCTTTTTCGGCAGGACTGTCGGGCAGCACTTTGGAAACCAACGCTCCCTGCGGTTTTTTCATGCCGAATGATTCGGCCAGTTCCCGCGTGACATCCTGTATTTGGACGCCTAGCCAACCATGGGCTGCTTTACCGGTAGCTTTGATTTGGTCGACGACATTCATCACTACATCCATGGGGATGGCGAATGAAAGTCCCATAAAACCGCCGGTACGGCTGTAAATCTGGGAGTTTATGCCAACGACTTTGCCTTCCATATTAAACAACGGCCCGCCTGAATTGCCGGGATTTATGGCGACGTCGGTTTGTATAAACGGCACATAATTTCCGCCGGGCAGGCTGCGGCCTTTGGCGCTGACGATGCCAGCCGTCACGGATTGCTCAAATCCAAAAGGGGAGCCTATCGCCAGTACCCACTCGCCGACCTGGAGCTTGTTCGGATTGCCGATGGTAACGGCGGGCAAGTCTTTGGCATCGACTTTTAATAAGGCGACATCGGTACGTGCATCGGTGCCGATCACTTTAGCTAACAGTTCCCTGTGGTCGGATAATTTGACTACGATTTCATCGGCATCTTTTACCACATGACTATTGGTTAGCACGTAACCATCCGGGGAAATAACAAAACCCGAGCCTAATGACGTAGTATCTCTTGGCACATAGCCGCCGCCCTGTTCATTGAGAAAGCGTTTAAAAAACTCTTCCATTTCAGGAGGCATTCCCTCCGGTAGCTGCGGTTCTTCAGGGGCGTTTTCAGCCTCTGGTGGCGCTTTTTGCGTGGTGCTGATGTTGACCACGGCAATCCCGTTGGTTTTTACCATTTCGGTAAAATCCGGTAATTGTGCTAACGCGTTTTGATTAAACAAAACGATCAGAAAAAAACACCACTTAATTTTCTGGAACATAAAAACCTCCATTTAATATCATTAATAAAATAACTTATGTTAAAAATAACAGCCAAGGTAATAGATATAGCTTTCCAGAAAAGTTCTGTCCTATTTTTAAGGCTGTAGTACTCGCTAGTCTTGATAGTAACAGAGACAAAATATATCTGGATAGCGATATAAAAAAAATTGCTATCACACTAAAAAGCTTTATTATCCATTAACAGCAACTAAGCGTGTTAGTCCTATAAACTTTCTCTCATTTGTCCAGTTCACTACCTCTAATCTAATGCCTTATTCCCAAAATTACGATGTCCTTATTATCGGCAGCGGCGGCGCGGGCCTAAGCTTGGCGCTTAAGCTGGCGGATCATTCAATGCGAATTGCGGTCCTGTCAAAATTCGCCTTGACGGCGGGTAGCACCTATTATGCGCAAGGCGGCATATCCGCGGTTTTCGGCGCCGATGATTCTATCGAGTCGCATATTGAAGATACGCTGGATGCAGGTGCCGGGCTTTGCGATCCTGAAATTGTCAGGCTGACCGTCACGCACGGTAAAAGTTCGATAGATTGGCTGAGGGAGCAGGGTGTGATTTTTACCGAGGAGCAGACCGCATCCGGGGAAATAAAGCTGCATTTAAACAAGGAAGGCGGACATTCTCACCGCCGCATCGTGCATACCGCCGATGCAACGGGTAAGGCGGTGTCGCTGTCGCTGATTGAACGCGCTCAGGAACATGCGAATATCGATCTGTTCGAACACCATAATGTGGTGGAGTTAATTACCGATTCCAAGGAAGGCGACAAACGGATTTTGGGGGCCTATGTTCTGGATTCAAAAAAGCAGGAGGTTCGGACGATAACGGCTCGCGTCGTGGTTTTGGCCACAGGCGGCGCAAGCAAGGCTTATCTTTACAGTACCAATCCGCAAAGCTCAACCGGCGATGGCATAGCGTTGGCCTGGCGCGCAGGCTGTCGCGTCAGCAATATGGAATTCATGCAATTCCACCCGACTTGTCTTTATCATCCGCACGCACATTCTTTTTTGATCAGTGAAGCGGTAAGAGGCGAGGGCGGTAAGTTAATCTTGCCGGACGGCTCGTCTTTTATGCAGCATTTCGATCCGAGAGAGGAATTGGCGCCTCGGGATATTGTGGCCCGAGCCATCGATCATGAAATGAAAAAACGCGGCATAGACTGCGTTTATCTGGATATTAGCCACAAACCGGAACAGTTCATTCGCGAGCACTTTCCGACGATTTACCAGCAGTGTCTTGAGTTTGACATAGACATCACCAAGCAGCCTATTCCTGTGGTTCCGGCCGCGCATTATACCTGCGGCGGTGTGTTAACCGACAGTTATGCGCGTACCGACATCGCCAATCTCTATGCGATAGGCGAGGTTGCTTGTACCGGCCTGCACGGCGCCAACCGCATGGCCAGTAACTCGTTACTGGAATGCCTGGTGTTTGCAGAACGGGCCAGCGAGGATATTTTGCAGAAATTGTCCGGCATTTCGCCGCCACCGCCTATCCCCGATTGGGATGAGTCGCAAGTCGGCGATTCCGATGAAGAAGTGGTTGTTTCTCACAACTGGGAGGAGCTGCGCCGCTTTATGTGGGACTATGTCGGTATCGTCAGAACCGATAAACGCTTAAGCCGGGCAATGAATCGCGTGGAATTGCTTAAAAAGGAAATCGCCGAATATTACGGTAACTTCCGTGTTACCAGTGATTTGCTGGAATTGCGCAATCTGGTTATTGTCGCCGAATTAATCATTCGTTGCGCACAGCAGCGCAAGGAAAGCCGTGGTTTGCATTACACGTTGGACTATCCTGAAACCGATAACAGCAAGCCCGCGCAAAATACGGTTTTGACGCCGTAACCGACTGACTGCCGTTGATACGCTAAGGCTTCAACAGCGGTTTGATCGCCATGGCCGCTTGCTCGCAGTCGATAGCTGATTTCTCAACCCGCCGACGCAAAAAAAGCCCGGTGCTTAAACCGTCAATGTCACGAGAAACATATTCGTTAAGATCGGCGCAGATTTGTTGCATATGTTGCTCAGCCTGCAGTAAGGCCTCCGGTTTTTTAACCTCGTCGCTTTCCAACATCATCATCACTTCGCTGGTCATTCGATTTTGCAGTTTGAAAACCTCTTCCACGTGATGCTCAAAGTCTTCACGTGACTGGCCGTTTGCGCCATACCCACTAAAAAACGGAACAGCACAGCCGGATATTAACGCGGCAATAGCAAGCGCCGCTAAGCTTCGAAGAACAATCAGACTCTTCACATTCATCATTTTATTTTTAAACACGTTTACAAGGCTCGTTAATCAACGCCCAATATACTATAAACTCACCTGATTTGAGTATGAAAAGAACAATATTTACTCAACATTTTTTCATTTTACAGCCGTAAAACGCCTTATTATCCCTCTTGTTTTTTTGTATTACTGTCCCATTCTAGGTGTATACTTCGTTACCCCTTAATCCATAAAAATATAACAAATAAGGTGTCAAACTGATGACTGAAAAGACAGCAAGCAAATACCTGCTTACCCTTGAAAAACACTTCGCCGCTGACAATCCGGTATTATTGAAAGCGTCAAAAGTCTTTCAGGAGCTCGATCAAGTTGAATTCGATTTGGGGCTCATCGAAATGGATGAAACGACTGCCAGTAAAAACTCATGGTGGCCAATAATCAGTTTGATTGGCGGTAATTCAACGGCCAAATCCAGGTTTATTAATAATTATCTGGGCTCGGATAATTTGTTTTCGGGCATTCAAACATCCAGTCATAAGTTTACTGTCTTGCTGCATAACAATCAGTCTAACCCGGCAACCTTGCCCGGCACAGCGCTGGACGTAGACCACCGGTTCCCGTTTTATCAAATCAGCAGTAAAATCGAGCAACAGCAAGAAGGCGAGGGGGATCGCATTAATTCCTACCTGGAATTGAAGACACTCAATAGCGACCGCCTGAAAAGCAAGCTTTTCATCGATACGCCGAATATCAGTGCCGCCCCCTCCAATCCGGTTACGTCGCTGTTAGCAAAACATACCATTGAGAACTCCGATCTGGTGTTGATTTTTACCGATATCTTTGATTCAACATCGCCGCTGGTTGATGAAGTCATAGAAAGCATCACCCTCCATCAGGATTCCAATAAATTTGTTTATCTGATAGACAGGCCGGCAACCATGCTGAGTTCGACTACAAACAGCGAGATCATTTCTTCATGGCAAAGAAAACTTGCCGGATTGGGATTAAATACCGGTCAGTTTATTGTCCTGTCCAGTCAGGAAGGCAGTGTTACCCCTCAATCCTCGGCTGACTTTGCCTTGATAGACCAACGCATAGCTAATGTCGGCTATGACCGTACTTATCGCGTGTTGAATTCACTGGAAAAAAACATTCGTGAAATTAATAACGTGGTGATGCCGGAAGTAAAAAAAGCCATCGGACTATGGAAAGATCGATCAGCCTTTTCCAGCCTGATTGTACTCGGATTTATTGCTACCCTGGCCATTTTTGCTGAAATACAAACAGGTATTCTGGAGCTCTTGCTAGACCCGATTATCGGGCCGGCAGTCGTCATTACGCTGTTGGTCATCATGATTCCGCTGCACATTATTTTCAGCAAGCTCCAGGCGAAATTAATCATAAGCCAACTTAACGCCCGGCAAAAAGAACTTCATTTAATGGAAAACCTAGCCGGTATTTTCGAAAAAAACCTAACCTTCAGCCGCATGATACTGCCGATTTCGGAACCCGTTGGCTGGAATAAAAAAACCAAACTTCGCTTGGCTCAGATATCCAATAAAACCAAAGAACTGGTTCAACTATTGAATGATAATTTCAGCACTTATGATGGACAATCCTTAACCAGTCATTCCGGCTCACCGGATTTTAAATAGTATTCACATGCCTACGGGGTACTTAGCCGCTACGGTATAAATAGTTTGTAAAATAAACCCCTGGGTAACTATGGATGTTTTAAAACAATACTTACCACTATGCTGGTTAAAAAATAACCCGCTTGAGCTACCGAGATCAGTCGATTTTTTCAAACAAAATCTGCTGTTCTATTTTGTTGTTGAGTATTTCATGCAAGCCAACATGACCGACGACCCGATAGAGGCGTTTACCGAAGTCGGCATAGCGACAGTATTAATGCTTATGTTTATGGGCACCATGCTGTTCCTCAACAGGACCTTATACGCCTATGTACAAGTGACAACAGCGATTATATTTTGCGCCAATATCATTGCACTGTTTGTCGTGCCGGTGTTGATCTGGCTGACCGTCAGCGAAGATCCTTTAAGTTATTATTTTTTGGCCCTGCTTTTATTTTGGGATTATGTGGTGGTAGCTCACATAATCAAGCAAGTTTTAGCTATCAATTTTTTCGCCAGCCTGATCTTGTCTTTGTTCTATTTTATAGTTACTTATTTTGGCGCTTTTGCGCTGGGACAAGTGCTGTAACCGGGTTTGTCATGCCGACTCAAAAACAGTCTTGTAAGAGACATACATCAATGTTGAAACCAGCATATACAAAACAGGCGTTAACAAAGGTATTATTCCGGCGCCAATGAACGCGGCAGCAAATATAAAAGCCAGTAGCTTATACATTGCCGCCTGGTTTTTGACCGATGCCTGATTACCTTGTTGTTTGGCCTGACTCCATGAATAGTCTTTAAACAGCATTAACGGATAGCTGAACCAGTTTGCAAAGGTAGTCAGCATTAGCAGGATAAAAAGCAGCGTGATTATTGCCGGTAAATAGAGCCAACCGGCTATTTGGTGCGTGGATTTATTATTCAGATGCTCCGTCGTCAATTCCCAGTCAAAGAAGAAACGGCCGATTTTATAGAGCTCACCCGCATAAATATTGGCGGTCACCCTGAACACAAACCAGCAAATTACCAGGCTGGCGGCCGCTAATATGGCTAACGGCAGGCTTTTAGCTATCGCCTGGTAAAGGCTCAACGAAGTTCCTGTCGACGATTTCATGTCGATATATTTTGCAACTCCTACGCCGACAAACAAACCCGTTACCGCGAGAAAAATACCCAGTGCCAGGGAAACCCGTTCGATGCCCAAAAGCAGGCCGATGAACAAAGTGCATCCTGTCCAAAGCAGCGGCGCACGACTGATCAGCACTAATGACTGCTTGAGCCAGTTACCGAAGGTCACAGGTGTGACAAAGAGATTCGCGAAATCCCGACCGCTTTGCGTAACTCTTTCATAAACGGCACGCTGACTGCACGCGCTTTTTGAGCGCCTTCCTGCAATTGTTCTTCGATATGTTCCGGTGCCTGCAGCAATGCCTCATAACGTTCTCTTGCCGGAATTATGTGTTCATTAATATGCTCAAACAGCACCTGTTTCATTTCACCCCAGGCGATGCCGTCTGCGTAGCGTTGCCGTATTTCAGCCACTTCCGCTTGGGTCGCAAAGGCCTGGTAAATGCTGAACAAAGTGCAGCCTTCGGGGTCTTTGGGTTCGCCCGGTTCCAACGAATTGGTTTTAATCTTGTTAATGAGTTTTCTTAGCTTTTTTTCCGGCTCGAATAACGGGATGGTATTGTTATAACTCTTGCTCATCTTGCGTCCGTCCAGACCCGCCAAGGTTGACGCATGCTCTTCGATGACCGCCTCCGGCAGTACAAAATGTTCGCCGTAAATGTGATTAAAGCGCCCGGCAAGATCCCTGGCCATTTCAATATGCTGAATCTGGTCCTTGCCGACCGGAACTTTATTGGCATTAAACATCAGCATATCGGCTGCCATTAAGATCGGGTAGCTGAACAAGCCCATGGTGATACCTTTATCGGCATCGTTCTCGCCGCCCTGCTCATTTTCTGCAACCGCCGCCTTATAGGCATGCGCCCTGTTCATCAAGCCTTTTGCCGCAACACAGGTCAGCATCCAGGACAGTTCCAAAATTTCCGGCACATCCGATTGCCGATAGAAAACCGCATTCGACGTATCCAGCCCTAAAGCCAGCCATGTCGCGGCAATCTCAAGGCTGGATTGCCTGACTCTTTCCGGCTCCTGGCATTTAATCAGCGCATGATAATCGGCCAGGAAATAAAAGGGCGTAACATTCGCGTCCTTGCTTGCTGCAATGGCCGGTCTGATGGCGCCGACATAATTACCCAAATGCGGTGTGCCTGTAGTTGTAATTCCGGTTAAAACGATCGCTTTAGTCATTAGATAATACTCAGAGGTCTGTTTATTTAAGATATGAAAGATAGCGTCATATTACATAAGTTCAGCTTAATTTCCAGTGGAATAGCTCAATTGACGGTGCTGTGGCAAAACATGCCCCCGTTATTAGGGTTTTTATAGTAAACTTTGCTGTTAAGGCCATGCGACTCGATCAGCGGGCATAACAACTGTAAACTTGACCGGAGAAATAGCATGTTGGAATATGATGAAAAGCGCAATTATATTCGAATGGAAATAGACTGTGACGTAACTTACAGACTTGCGGGTTCGGATGAATTACACCATGGACGCTGTTCATCAATTAGCGGCGCCGGCGTTTCATTTATTGCCGACCGGCTTTTTGATCCCGGCAAGGCAATGGAAATAAATGTTATTCCCAAAAATACGGTCACTCCCTCAATGACCGCTTTTATCGAGGTTATCAGAAGTGCCCGGCAAGACGATGGCAGCTATGAGGTTGCCGCCACCATCAAAAGCATAAAAGGGGACTGAAGCTCCCTACAACCCTGTAGGCAAAGCTTCCGCTCCTCGGCAATTGCTCCTGCATTGCTCTACCTTCTGCATCCATGCAGTCGTGCTCGCGCCCCTTGCCTACGTCCATGTAGGTAACGCTCATTATTTAAATTACCGGAACTGCTTATATTTTTATTATGTATACGATTACCAAAGAGGTGTATTTTTGTTACGGACACCGGTTAATGAATCACCCCGGCAAATGCCGCAATTTACACGGGCATAGCGTTAAGGCCTCGATTTCCATAGAACAGGAACAACTCAACGACCAAGGCATGGTCTGCGATTTTTCCGATATTAGAGACAGCGTTGAAGCGTTTATAGATCAGAAGCTTGATCATAATTTTCTGTTGCATAAAGATGACCCGATCATTCCCATGCTCATTGCAAACAAGGAGCGTTTCCTGGCCCTTGATGAACATCCCACCGCAGAAGTCCTGAGTAAAATGATTTATCAGCATCTTAAACAATCCGGCTTTAACGTCGCCCAAGTCGTGTTATGGGAAACCGCCAGCGCCCATGCCTGTTACCGGGAAAACTGACAGCGGCCATGAGTTTTGTAAATCCGGTCAACAAATCAATCTGTCTCGAACAAGTCTGCGAGTCCAACTATCAAAAGCTGCTAAAATTAATTCCGGACTTAATGGCATTTAAAGAAACCGCCATCGGTCTCGCTCCCCATCACACTACGCTGCATCTTGAAATCATTGAGCGTACGCCGTATACCATGACCGTGGAACTTAGCCATTGCTTCATTAATAAAAACAGGGATGAATTTCTGGCGCCCGCTGTAAAGATAAGAGTCTATCTGGATGCGCAGTTGGCCGAAGTATTAAGCGATCATGCCCGTGCCGGTGTGGCGCAGGTTTTTAAAGATCCCGGATTAAGCCGCGAAATTATGAACTACAAATGGCGGTTAAATTATTTTCTGCAAAAATGGCTGGATCACTGTTTAAAAAATGACTACTTATTCAGCCCTAATGCTAAAGCGGCGGCTTAATCTTGAGAAAAACAGCTTTTTTCGCGAAAGACAAATAGCCGTTTTAATGTTAATCCGTTCGCGGCTAGCCAACGCCACTCTTTAATAACCATCCGTTAATGCGCAAAAAATCACCCACACTAAGCCTGTTTAAATTATTGTTGGGATTATTTTGCCTAAGCCGTAAGCATCCTGTGTTGATGCTGATTGTTCTCGGTCTGGGCTTGGGCAGCTATGGCTATGAAGTTAAAATTGCCCGTCCGGCGTTACTCTATCAAGGCGCACCGCAATCCCGCGATGCTAAAAACATCGATACCTGGTTTCGCATATTACGTAATCGCGGTTTTATTCTGGGTTATTCGGATCTGCGCGGTAACCCGTTGTGGGTAGAGTACGCGTTGATCCCCGCCGCAGAAAATACGCCGCCCCTAAAACGCCCCAATCACTTTGAAACCGACTGGCGCAGCATCAATCGCGTCAGCCACGAGAGTTATCAAAAAAGCGGATACGATCGCGGACACATGGCGCCAAATTATGCGATGAGTCATCTTTACGGCAGGGAAGGGCAGGCGGACAGTTTTTTGATGACCAACATCACTCCGCAAAAATCCAAGCTCAACCAACAATTATGGCAACGTTTGGAGGAGGAGGAAATAAAGCATTTTGCCAAGCTATTCGGCAAAGTGTGGGTGATTACCGGGCCGGTTTTTAGCGGCACGGTCGAGCGGTTATCTTCAGACTTGACGGTGGAAATACCGGATGCGTTTTACAAAATATATATGACAGAAACTGCGCCAAACAAGCCGCCTATTGCGTTGGCCTTTTTAATCCCGCAAACGGTCAACGGCAAAGAGCCGCTGGCGCAGTTCGTGACCAATATTGACAGCATAGAAGCGCAAACCGGTATCGATTTTTTTACTGAGCTGGACGATCGCCTTGAGTCACATGTGGAGGCGGCTATTGAGCCGCTTCCCTGGGATTTGCAGGCCGTCAGTAAGCCTCCCCATCATTAACGGCAGCTAGTGTACAGGTCGCCCAAAATGGGCAATTGTTCCATACCGTTATTCGTACCTTGTCTCAACCCATCTTTAATTCTCGGGCTACATTTTGGGTGAAATCCAATAAATAAACATTTATTGATCTGGCTCAATTTTTTTATCCCGCACTTTGTTTAAATAGCCGCACGTTGATGCAAGTCAACTGTTTTTCCTTAATCAATAGCTGGAGAATTACTATGAATGATGTACAAGAAAAAGATAAATTCTGGATTTACGTAGCCGGCCTTGTTTTAGCCGTGGTTGCTACGGTGGTTATGATTAAAAGCGGTGAGCATGATAAGTTCGAATCGACAGCAAAAGCAATTGCTGAAGACCCTGCTAATTCAGCCTATAGAAAATAAAAGGCTTTCTCCTCTTAGCCGTAGTTTTCGTTTGACCGCATAGAGCCCAACTTAAAGCCTGGCTGAGTTGGGCTCTATGCGGAAGTTTATTAAATCCTCGCAAGTCTGGGTTGTTTAGCGATTAAGTTGCATAGAAGCTAAACAGCCCTTTTTTATCGGTTATTTTCAATTGCTTGGATTTAACTGCTATCAGTTTTCGTGCTTGAAAGAGATGAATGATCCGGCTAACCGTTTCATGCGCGATTCCCAGATAATTTCCTATTTCTTCCCGCGACATGCTCAGGCGAAATTCCAGCTCGGAGTAGCCTCGTATGCTCAGGCGATCTGAAATATGCAGAATGAAGCAAGCCACGCGCTCTTCTGCAGATCGGCGGCTTAGCATCATCTTTTGTACCTGCGCATCAAACTGGTTGCAGGATCTTTGCAGCAACACCTGGCTTAAGCCGGGGGTGTTGATGGCCAATATCTCTATTTTATAGGCCGGCAAATGGCAATAATTCACGGTCTCCAAGGCTATGGCGGTACAGTTATGGATTTGTGACGACATGCCGTCAAATCCGAGCAATTCTCCAGGAAGAATAAAATCAACGACCAGCTCATTGCCGTTTTGGTCAAAACTCAGTAATTTGGCGCTGCCGGAACGCAAGGCAATTATTCCCCTGAATGGGCTGCCGGCATGATAGATGGCCTCGCCCTTTTGACGTATATTGTTTCGATTGACTAATAGCGCGAGCTCACCCACTTCCGACCGAGGCAGTCCTTTAGGGATGCACAAATTATCCAAGTTACAGTTTGCACAAGTGACAGCCGTTTTGGTTGTCGATGAATTGGACGTTGCTGAATTTATCATTATTTTGGAAATGAGAAAGGGAGTGCTGAGATGAAAAATGAATCAATCTATTAAAAACTTAACTTGGTCACCAGGAATCTGCATGCACTTCCTGGTGACCCGCTTATCAGAGGGATTCATTATCTCATTTAAAAGCATATAAACTAAATGGTATTTTACCGCGGCATAGCGGTATTCCGCTGCCGCTAGAGATGGCAAGCGTCATCCTGCTATTTTCGCCCAAGACGACTATTTTGGTGAAATGGCGTGTCCCCTTGATTGCTATCAACGTTTTACCGATGCCATCAATAGCGAACTTTGTGGGGCCGTTAACATATGAGATACATTTTAAATTGAGAGGAAGTATTTCCTGCGGACTATTTTTTCTGCATTGCCACTTCAATTTGCTTGCATAAGGTTTTCAAGATCTTGATACGCGCAAAATTTTTGTCGTTGGCTTCTATCAGCGTCCAAGGCGCAATTTCGGTGCTGGTGCGATCTACCATATCGCATACCGCGTGCTCATACTCATCCCATTTATTGCGATTGCGCCAGTCTTCTTCGGTAATCTTGAAGCGTTTGAAGCCTATTTTTTCGCGCTCATTGAAGCGCTCAAGTTGTTCTTCCTTGCTGATGGCGAGCCAGAATTTGACCACCACAATATTATGGCGAACCAACTGTGCTTCAAAATCGTTGATCTCGCTGTAAGCGCGCATCCAGTCCACTTTTGAGCAAAAACCCTCAACACGTTCGACCAACACGCGACCATACCAGGAACGATCGAAAATCGTCACCCGCCCGCGGCGAGGAATGTGTCGCCAAAAGCGCCACAAATAAGGTTGGGCGCGTTCTTCCTCGGTAGGTGCGGCAACCGGTATAATATTGTAGCAGCGAGCATCCAGGGCGCTGGTGATGCGGCGAATTGCGCCGCCCTTGCCGGCGGCATCATTGCCTTCGAACATGGCTATTACGGTGATATCCTTAAACTTGTCTTCGCGTGTCAGTAAAGCGAGCTTGCCCTGGTATTTTTCCAGTTCGGTTTTAAATTTTTTCTTGTCAATCTTCTGGTCAAGATCCAACGTTTTTATAATATCAAGCTGATCGATTGAGGGTAGCGGCGGTGGCGCATGAACCTCCGTTGTTTTCTTGTCGCCATCATCCAGATGTTTGCGTATGGCATCAAGAATCACATTGCCCACGGTCAAGTTGCGGTAATTCGGATCGTAGCCCTCGACGATAGTCCACGGAGCCTCGGCCGTGCTGGTGTGCCGTATCACGCTTTCATGGACGACACGGAACTTGTCGTATAGCTTGAAGTGCTTCCAGTCGCGATCGGTTACACGCCAGCGGGTTTGCGGATTTTCCTCAAGCAGCTTCAGGCGTTTTTCCTGCCTGTTTTTGGATAAATGCATCCAGAATTTGAGAACCAGCGCGCCTTCGTCGGTCAGCATCTTTTCCAGGCGTTTAGCGCGTTCCATGCTCTGGTCAAGTTCAGCCGCTTTGGTGCGGCCGGTCACGCGATTGAGAATCGGCCAGGTATACCAGGAGCCGAGAAATACACCTATCTTGCCTTTGGGTGGAAGCTCGCGCCAGAATCGCCACATCATGGGGCGATCAAGTTCCTCATCCGAAGGCTCCCCCATGCCGTGAGTTTGGATAAAACGCGGATCCATCCATTCGTTGAGCAAGTTGACGGTTTCGCCGCGCCCCGCACCATCCAGGCCGCCAATCAAAATAATAACCGGAAATTTGGACGATTTTGCCAAATCCATTTGTGCTTCCAGCAGTGCCTCGCGCAGCTTGGGCACTTCCATATCGTAGGTGGCTTTGTCTATTTTGTGTCCAAGCTCTGCCGATTCAAACATGACGATCTCCCTAAGGGGTTATCCGATAATAGAAATATTAACTAAAGTTTCGGAGGGTAAGTTCCTAGCAGAAAGTAAGTTGGTATTTAGACCCGAAGCTATCGCCGATCTTGTCGATGGCCTGTTCTAGCTCAACGGCCGTAAAGGTCTTGAACGGCAGCCATTCATACTTCATTTTCTTCCACAAAATTTCAAGCCGATTCAATTCAGGGCTATAGGCCGGTAAAAAATAAAAACGCATACCCCTTTTCTTTCAGCAAATCCCAGTAGGGTTTCAGTTTTTTTTGCAGTGTGAATAGAGGCGTCATCCAGGATCACCACCATCAGTTTCTTGATTCGCTCGATTAGGCTCATAAGAAAGCCGAAGAACCATAAGCCATTCACGCTCTGCCATAATTTAGCCATTACTAACTGTCTCGATGAGAGCAGTGCGCCGATTACATTCAGTCGCTATGCTCGCTTTGCGGTGACAGCATAGGTTTCATCACGGTTTGTCCAAGCCGAACGATTCGGTGGTTGCGGCGCAAAACCGGCTTTATCAACGTACGCCAACTCAATGCCACCTGCTTGCGCTTGCCGGATCAATTCGGCGATTTCGTGTTGAGCTTGTTCGAAACGCTCGACATCACGTATTTTTTAAACTATAGCGGGTACGTTTCCACACGTAACCCAGTTTTTTAAGCTCGGTGTGCAACGTGGTAGGCCCAATGTGTATCTGACATTCATTTTCCAAGCGAGTCAGCAATTCCCGAGAAGACAACGCTTCGGCCTCAACCCATTGTCCCAGTAGCTGACGGTGTTCATCCGTCAGTTTGCTCGGAGCCCCGCAACGCGGCTGGTCTGGCAAACTCGCCAAACCAGATTCCAACCATTTTCTCCGTCGAACCCGCACCGCTTCGAGACAAATGTCCTGCTGTTTCGACATGTCTTGAACACTGTGTCCAGCTGTCAGTAACAAAATCGTCTTTGCCCTATGTCGTTCGCGCCAATCTGCGCCTTTCTTAAGAATCGTTCGTAGACAATCTCTATCGCTCTCTGCTAAGTCAATACGTGCAACTCTCGCCACGCCTCTTTATCTCCCTTATTTCACAAAGTGGGTAGTCTATAACAAATCAATTTGTTGCGAAGCATTTAGTGTTTCCTTTTAAGAGACAATATTCACTCGTTTGAGTGATGTGCAAGACTTGTCCAGGATGCTAAAGTGCTTGTGCTGCATAGATACAGGAATTCAGGTGCCAGACGGGAGAGGTTATCCATCATGTGTCATCGTCGTCGAATATTTGCCAGTAAACAGCGTCAAAATTGATTATGGAAAATTATTAGCACATTGTTTTTAATATTTATTTGTGTGCGTAAACTGGAAAAATGATGCTGAAAGTGGTAAGCATTGGGCGTCGTTTTAGCCCTAATAAATGAACCTACAGGAAAAGTATATTTGAATCTATTGCTCGCTTATCGATGGTCTGACTTGCCCAAGTTGGTAGGGGTGGTCTTGGTCTATGCATTGTCTATCTATCTTGTTCTGGCCTATTTGAATGCCGACGTCAGCACCATCTCTATTTTGTGGATACTCGGCGGTATTGGTATGGTGGCGCTGCTGCTAGGAGGCAACGAATGCTGGCCGACGCTGTTTATAGGTTCGCTGTTTGCTCTCGTTTTGCTGGGTAATACTGTAATGCTATCGGCTTGCGTCGCCTTGAGTAATACTGTGGAGTCTCTGCTCGCTGTTTGGTTGCTCAGGCCGGGATTGTCCAAAATGGGATTGATGCAGAAACCGTTCGACCCTTTGTTATCGCAATCGTTCGACTATAAAGCGAGTAATCGGGTCGAAAAAGATTTGCGCTTGCTGTCCGTGGCTATCGAACAAGGTCCTGCTTCGGTAGTTATTACTGATTCGAATGGTGTCATCGAATATGTAAATTCTCATTTTACTGCTATTACCGGCTACACATTAGATGAAGCTATTGGCCAAAACCCGCGCATTTTGCAATCCGGCTTAACACAAAACCAAATCTATCAAGATATGTGGGATACGCTTAATCAAAATCAACTTTGGCATGGTCAACTCAACAACCGGCGCAAAAATGGCGAACTTTATTGGGAGGAAACCTATATATCGCCAGTTAAAGATATTGCTGGCATCACCAGTCATTATGTTGCTGTCAAATTTGACATTACCTGCCGCTACCTTGCCGAACAGTACGAACGCTCACGCAATCAGGTGCTGGAAATGCTGGCCAAAGACGCAGGCTTAACCAAAATCCTGGAAGCCATCATACTGGGTGTGGAGCAGAACAAACCGGCCTCGTTGTGCAGTATTCTGCTGCTGGATAACGAGGGCAAGCACCTGACCAGTCATATTGCCCCCAGTCTGCCGGATTTCTACAAAATAGCCATGGATAATATCAAAATTGGGATCGGTACAGGCTCCTGCGGTACTGCCGCCTTAACTGGTGAACGCGTTATCATTGAGTGTATTCAGACGCATTCTGACTGGGCGGCCTATAAAGATCTGGCCGCGCAAGCGGGTTTAGGCGCATGCTGGTCAGAGCCGATCAAAAACGCATCCAGAAAAGTACTCGGCACGTTAGCCATTTACCATCATGATCCTTATAGTCCAGCAAAAACAGACATCTACCAGATTGAGCAGACTGCTATCTTGATCGGCATGGTACTTGAGAAACAACACGGCAGGGAAGCATTGCAAGAAAGCTCACGCCACTTGCGCACACTCATCGAAACCACGCCAGACTGCGTTAACCTGGTCGATAGCAAGGGCATACTGCTATCCATCAATGATGCCGGTCTTAAAATGATCGAAGCCAGCAACGAGCAAAGCGTGATAGGCCAGAGCGTCTATGGTTTCATCGCGCCAGAACACAGAGAAGCCTTTTGTCAGTTCAACGAACGTGTTTGTCTGGGGCAAAAAAGCATTCTCGAATTCGAAATCATTGGTTTGCACGGAACCCGGCGCTGGCTGGAATCGCGCGCAACACCTTTCCTCCATAAAACCGATGGCAAACTGGTTCAATTAGCGCTGACACGCGATATCACCGAAAAGAAAAAATCCGCCGAACAAATCTGGCGCCAGGCTAACTTTGACCTGATCACCGGCCTGCCCAACCGGCACATGTTTTATGAGCGTCTAGAACAGGGAATCAAACAAGCCCATCGTGACGCCTTTTCTCTGGTGCTATTATTCCTCGACCTTGACTGCTTCAAGGAAGTCAACGACACGTTGGGGCACGACATGGGCGATCTGTTGCTTAAAGAAGCGGGTCAACGATTAAGCAGTTGCATACGCGAAACAGACAGCGTCTGTCGTCTGGGTGGCGATGAATTCACCATTATTCTGACTGAACTGCTCGACCCAAGCAACATCGAGCGTGTCGCCCATAACATCTTGAAAAAATTATCCGAACCGTTCCAGTTGCAGGGTGATGTTGCCTATGTATCGGTTAGTATCGGCGTAGCACTATATCCTGATGATGCCAAAGACACACAAGCACTGATCAAATGTTCCGATCAGGCAATGTATCTCGCAAAAAATACCGGTCGCAACCGTTTCTGCTATTTCACCGAATCCATGCAGAAAGCTTCGCAAGTCCGGATACTGATCGCCACTGATTTACGCAGCGCCCTCGCAAATGAACAGTTCCGCTTGGTCTACCAACCCATTGTCGAACTGGCAACTGGCCACATTCATAAAGCGGAAGCGCTGATCCGCTGGCAGCATCCAATGCGCGGCCTGATCAGTCCAGCTGACTTCATTCCTATTGCTGAAGAAATAGGTTTAATCATCGCTATCGGCGACTGGGTATTCCGCAACACGGTACAACAAGCTAGACACTTGCGTGCCGTGTACCATGCAGAATTTCAAATTAGTATCAACAAGTCATCTCTGCAATTCTATAACCCGAGTAATTACCTTCAATCATGGTTAGAGTATTTACAAATGTTTGGCCAGTCTGGTCAAAGCATTGTGATAGAAATTACCGAAGGATTACTGCTGGATGCCGACACTAGTGCCAGCGATAAATTGCTTAAGTGTCGCGATATGGGCATCCAGGTAGCGCTGGGCGATTTTGGTACCGGTTATTCGTCGCTTTCCTATATAAAAAAATTCGACATCGACTACATCAAAATCGACCAATCTTTCGTGCGTAATCTGTCTGCTGATTCCAGTGACATGGTGTTGTGCGAAGCAATTATTGTAATGGCGCATAAACTGGGCATGAAAGTGATTGCGGAAGGCGTGGAGACGACAATACAGCGCGATCTTTTGATCGCTGCCGGTTGCGATTATGGTCAAGGCTATTTGTTCTCAAGTCCGTTACCGGCGGATAAGTTTGAAGTACTACTTAGCCAAGCTAGAAAACCAGCAAGTTTGAACCTATTGAGTTGTGGAATCCAATAATGACACCGTGCAGCATTCGATTTACTCGTGATTGATGATTGGGGGCTGGAACACTATGCCGCTACCAGAAATGATTTGATGGAAATCATGGATGACCGGCATGAGCATTCATCTGCCGTCTGAGGTTTCCTGAATGTCGGCAAGTTCATGAAGATTGATTTTTTGGGTTTGCATTGGATTAGCTCTCTTTTTGTTAAAGGAGCTGTGATATTAGCAGCTCAAAATCAAGATAAGCTTACGCTTATCTTGATTTTGCAGGCTATATGATATTTAGAGGTCGTGCTTAGTTGTAAGTTATTGTTAAAGTAGCGTGGTTTTTAATATTTAATTTTTATGTTTTTTATCTCTAATTACCCCTAACAAGATGCCATGATTGTAATTTTAAAAAGAATTAGCGTGACTACAAGAGTTCACGATATTGAGAGCTTTATTGAACCAGTTCTACAAGGCGGGTTTTTTAAAAAAACCGGAAGGATAGAGAGTTTAAAAATTAGCTTGTCTTTTTTATCATTGTCGGCAGTCAGGTTGGTTGCTTCGTTTATCGGTGCCTTTATGCCATCGATAGAGCATTTGAGTCCACAATTTCAACCTGGCGTCAATGCGTACTTCTATTATTGAAAATCATGGTAGTCCAATACACTTACAAAAAAGTCAGATATGCATTATATATCTGTGAGAAAATGAAACTTTTTTTAATATTTAGATACAGGCAGGTTTTATCTTTGCAGGCTGCGCGAACTGCCGCAAAATTATTGCATGGATGATAGGCATGGATCATGGATAAAAACCTCATTACCGATTCAGATTGTAAAAACCGGACGCAATGCTGTCACCCCTCGTTATGGCCGAGGCTGGCGTTGTTTTTATACTCGCCATTTGCCTGGACAGCCGCCGATGCCGGCGATTTTTTGCAGCCATTTGTGAATGAATCGATAACTTACGATAGCAATCTGTACAGGCTTTCACCGGATGGGCAGTTGGGGGCAGGATCGCAGAAGGATGATTTTATTAATCGCGCTTCTGCAGGTGGGCGGATACACAAGACTTTAAGTCGTCAGGTGTTTGATCTGGATTTACGGGTGGATGATAACCGCTATGCTGCCAATCAACTGCTAAATCATGTGTCTACACTAAACAGCGCGGTATGGAATTGGCAGGTCAATCATAACTGGTCTGGCAAGTTGGGAGCGGAATTTAGCAGGTCGTTGGCAGGCTTTGCCAATACACAGTTTCTGTCACAGGATCTGCTGGATCAGCCCGACTATTACTTTGACGCACGCTATCAGTTGAATTCAAGCTGGCGCTTGGATGGCGGCTGGCGCAGGACGGAAACAGTGCACAGCGCGGCTTCGAGGCAAAATCAGAATATCGAATCGCAAACCGGCCATGGCGGCGTTACATTTCTAACATCGCGCGGGAATTCTGTGGGCGTGGAATACAGGCATACTGATGCGCAGTTTCCGCTTCGGCAGCTAAGTTTTGCCCCGGGGGCTCAGGACATTGCTTATCAGGAAAATTCGACCAGAGCCTTGTTGAAATACGTCTACTCGTCCAAGTTGCGCTTTGAGGGGCAGGCGGGTTACCTGCTGCGCAGTCATCCAAATTTGTCCGCGAGGGATTTTCAGGGAGAAATCTGGCGTATCAGCATGGACTGGGCACCTACAGTTAAAACGTTGGTGACTGTTTCAAGCTGGCACGAACTGACGGCTTTTACCGAGCTGGCTTCAAGTTATTATGTCTCAGAGGGTGTGAGCGTTGCGCCCAGTTGGGTTGTTACCGAAAAAATTGTGCTGTCGGGACAAGCACGCATGGAAACCCAGGATCACACGGGCAATGACATTACTATTCCCGGCTTGGCACTGCGTCAAGATGAACTGTTTTCGGCGCAAGTCAGCGCCAGCTATACGCCGGCTCATTTTGCGGAATTGAATCTGGCTTACCAGTTTTATCAGCGTGACAGCAATCGTCAGTTTTTTTCTTATGTTGGCGATAGCATTACGGCTACCGTTCAACTTAAATTTTGACTGTATTTAGATTGAAAGGATGGTTATGGAAAATTTACCCGAAGATACTAGCTGTAAAAAACCTTATCGGAACATGCGGAAAAGCCAGCCATTGCGACGATCCTCAGATCGCATCATGCAGCAAGCCAGCGCTTTTGTTGCGTCGCTGGAAATCATTGGTGACGGGGTTATTCTATTGGATGGCAATGCACAAATTAGCTTTTCTTCGCAATCCGCACGCCTCATATTGGACAAGGTGAGTGAGTTTATTGACATTAGTGATAGCCAGCTACGGTTTGTGGATTCATCGAGTCAGCAGCTTTTAAATGTCGCTTTAGATAAAGTCCGTGCACAGGCGCAGGGTGAAACGATTTCTGTCAATGAAGTATTGGTGATGGCGCGTCCTGGCTTGAGGCGACCGCTGGTTTTATCTTTATGCTCTCTGTCGTCTGCAGGCGAGGAGCCGCGCTTGATGCTCATTTTTCGTGATCCGGACATGGAATCGACGCAGCAATGGCAAGTTTTTTCCCGATATTTTAATCTAACTGCGCAAGAAGCTAGGGTGTGTCTTGCGTTGGTCGATGGGTTGTCAATTAACGAATACAGCGAAAGATTTTACCTTAGTCCCCATACGGTACGCACACATTTGAAAGCAGTATTTGCTAAAACTGTAACGCGTCGACAAAGCGACTTGTTGCGGCTGATTTTTGCATTTACGCGGTTATAGGAAACAATGAATTTCATTGTTAGGGCACAAAATACACTCGTTTGAGTGATGTGGCGGCGCTGATCTTGAGTGATACAATTAATTGAGTTTAATGGGTTTTGCGGCTTTTTGATTAAAAGCGGTGTTCTCCATCACGGATGGTGGAATTTAAGGTGTCATGAGGTGGCACGGCTTGCTGCGCATACCCATAAAGAAACGGGTGTGAATATCGAAAAGATATGTCTTATTGATAATGCGATTTTACTTTTAGTTAATGTGATATGTGAGGATTTAATTATGAAAATTATGAAAATATGGTCGTTACTGGTTTTTCTGGGGGCGATGTTGGGTGGTGTTGAGGCTTCAGCTGATGTGACGACGATCTCTTCGCTTGTTAATGCTGATACAGGAACAGTCAACGTTGATACGGGTCTGTCATTCGTAGACTATTGGACTTTTCATGTGGGATCAAGTAGCTCGGTTGTTGGAGATACACATAATCTATTTTATGGTTTTAATACTACTACCGGTGATGAATATACCTCGCTTACGGCTGGTGTCGATTTAATAGCCTTAAATATTGATGCTTTGAATATTGGTTTATATTCTGCAACAACGCTGGGTGGGACGGCGGGCAATCCGCTGGTCTTTAGCCCTGTTTCGTTTGTTCTTAATTCTTCGGGGACTCGTTTGACTGCCTCATTATTGCACGCTGGTGATTACGCTTTGAAAATTAGCGGTACTGCAGTCGGAGTATACGGGGGAAGCTACAACGCTTCGATATCAGTTACTCCAGTGCCGGAACCTGAAGCATGGGTTATGTTGTTGGTTGGAATTATGCTTTTAGTCATGCAGCTGCATCGCAAAAATGTAATTCAAAGCTCAATGTTGATTGCTGCTTGATTGCCGTTCTGCTGATTTTTATTTATAACTTTGATGTGTAAGGATTGATTATGAAATCAATAAGAATATATACCGTGCTGTTTTTTTTGGCGGCGATGCTGGGTAGTGTTGGTGCTTCAGCTGCTGTAGTTCCGACGATATCCTCCGCTTCAAGCGTTACAGGAATAAACAAATCTGTAAGTGCCGGCCTGTTCGATAACTTTTGGACTTTTACTTTGGGATCAACAAGCAGAGTCACAGCTGAGGTGCAAAATATCCAGAGCATTTTTCATGCTGGACCTCGTACAATTACTTTTCAAGATATTTCAAATCTAACTATTAGTTTGCATACTGTAAATTTACAGAATGTGACGGTTTACAGTCCGCTGGCTTTTAGCACGGCTCTATTTGATTCCAATCCATCGGCAACTAGTTTTTCTTCCGGTACATTGCAGGCTGGTTCTTACGCTTTAGAAATTACCGGTAGCGCTATCGGTGTGCGGGGGGGTAAATACAGCAGTTCTTTTGCAATTACTCCAGTACCAGAGCCTGAAACTTGGGTCATGCTGTTGGTTGGAACCATCCTGATAGGCGTGCAAGTGCGTCGTAAAAGCGTGAATCAAGATTCAATGCTGATTGCTGTTTAATTACCAATTTCTTGTTTAATTCAATAGATGTCAAGCCGGGAGCAATTCCCGGCTTTTTATACATACACCATAACTTGAAAAAATAACGTTGCCGTACCGTACGGGCAACCTCGTTGAGTCCGTATACAGCGCACAGGTACTTGAGATTCCGTATTTGCCAAAATTGCAATACGCCGACAAAGTGAATTATTGTGGCTGATTTTTGCGTTTACATGACTATAGGACCAATTGATTTGCTTTTAAGAGGCAAAATTCACTCATTTGAGCGATGTGCAAGACTGATCCTGAATGATAGAATTTTTCATGCTCAATAAATTTGGCAGATTTTTGATTAAAAGCTGCGCTTCACCAGCATAGATGCTGGAGTTTAGATACCATGTGCGACAAGTTTTATTGCACATGGTGCGCATACCTGGGTAATGAGCAGGTATGATTTTAGATGGATATACCGTTCGATAAGTGTAGTTTTTCTTGTTAATATTAATATTTAAGGGTTAATTATGAAATTTATGAAAATATTGCCGTTGCTGGTTTTTATGGGGACGATGTTGGGTAGTGCTGGGGCTTCAGCAAATGCAGTGTATTTAAATCAGCCCCTCAACGCAATCGACGCAAATGTAAGTGTAGGTTCGTTCGAGGACTATTGGACTTTTGACGTGGGAACACCTAGTGCAATTGCAGGTCAAGTAAATAATAGCGTCTTCAATTTTTTGGGTATGTTTGTGATCCAAAACATTAACGATCTAACCGTTGATTTGCGTTCCACAGCTTTGGGCGCGACGACTTTCAATCCCCTGACCTATTCCGTCGTTGCAGGGGATTCAAATCCTTCGCCAACTGCATTGACTTTTAGTTCCTTGGCTGCTGGTAGTTACGCTTTAAAAGTTAGCGGTAGTGGGACCGGTTTAGCTGGTGGTCGCTACACAGGTTCTTTAACGGTTACTCCAGTGCCAGAACCTGAAACCTGGGCTATGCTGTTGGTTGGAACCATCCTGCTAGGCTTGCAACTGCGTCGCAAAAACGTGATTCAAGATTCAATGCTGATTGCTGCCTGATTATCAGTCTCTAGCTAGCTAGTTTCAATAGCTATTAAGCCGGGAGCAATTCCCGGCATTTTTAATGCAATACCATAACTTGAAAAAATAACGTTGCCGCACGGGCAGTTTCGTTCGACTACGAGTAGGCAGCCAAAAGCGGTTTTGATTAGCAAGATGCTTCAGCCAGTGACAAAAAGTCCGTCATCCAGGCATGGATGGCGGAATCCAGTTGCATGGATGTGAAGTTATGGCTTGGCATCAAGCCTAAATCAAGTCGTAGCGGTATCGGCAAGTTACCATCCATGGCTCTGGATACCGGTATGACGGTGCCGGCTGAGGTTTCTTGCTAATCAGGGGGTTTTTGTAAATTTCATTTTCAAAGCAATAGAAACAATAGAAACATGGATAGATATGGCGCTACTAACTTCTAAATCCTTCGCCCCAAGTCAGGGCTCTTTAGCCATGAACATGCCGTCACTTTTTTTTATAAAAACCCTGCTGTATCCTGTTAGCATAGTTGCGTTGCTGATAGGTAGTTTTGTGTACTGGAAAACACCATTATCAGGTATTAGTTTCTTGTTGGTGGTCGTGGTTCTTATTGCCTCTATCCATGTTATGGATACGGTTCGTCTTTATCGAGAGGAGCGTCGTTTTCCCTGGCTACGCAGTTTTTTGGATATTTTACTACGCTGGCTGCTTATTCTCGCAGTGCTCTGGCTTATTTTTGATCGATCCGGTTTCGATTATTTGATCTTCGAGCCGGCTATCCAGACCTGGGCTGTTGCCACGCCTGTTATGCTGTTTTTACTGCAAGTTACTGTCCGGTTTTTGCTGCCTTATTTTTTTAATCACGGCTGTAAAAAGCGCAAGGCGGTGATTGTTGGCTTGGATGCTCGGAGCTTGCAATTGGTTAAAAATTGCCGTACAGATCAATTTTCTGATTTCGATTTTTTGGGTTTTTTTGAAAACAGAAACCTAGAAAGAGTCCCTCAGCCGGCTGGTGAAAAAATCCTGGGTGCCACTAAAATGCTGCCTGACTTTGTGCGTCGCCACGGTGTGCATGTGGTTTTTATTGCGTTGCCAATGGCTCAGCAGCCGCATGTCATGGCGTTATTGGATGCCATGCGCGACTCTACCGTATCCATTTACTTTGTACCTGATTTGTTTATTACCGATCTGATTCAGGCGCGTTTCGATCGGGTCGGTAATGTACCTGTAGTTGCCGTATGTGAAACTCCGTTTTATGGTTTACGCAGCATCCCGAAACGCTTGAGTGACATCATTATCTCACTGTTGATTTTGATCCCTCTTATTCCCGTGCTTATTTTGATTGCCCTGGGAGTTAAACTGAGTTCTCCCGGCCCTGTGCTGTTCAAGCAGCGTCGTTATGGGCTGAATGGCGAAGAAATCCGGATTTACAAATTTCGTTCCATGACTGTCTGCGATAATGGCAACATCATCAAGCAAGCAACTCGCAATGATACGCGTATCACTCGCTTTGGCGGTTTTCTGCGCAAGACCTCTTTAGATGAGCTGCCCCAGTTCATTAATGTATTGCAGGGGCGAATGAGCATAGTCGGCCCCAGGCCTCATGCCGTTGCGCACAACGAACTTTATCGTCAGCTCATAAAAGGTTATATGATTCGCCATAAAGTAAAGCCGGGCATTACCGGCTGGGCGCAAGTCAACGGCTTGCGCGGCGAAACAGACAGCCTGGATAAAATGGCGGCGCGAATTGAATATGATCTCGACTATTTACGGAGCTGGTCTATGGGACTGGATTTACAGATTATAATGCGCACCGTAGGTGTTGTCCTGGGTGATCAAAATGCTTATTAATGTGACAAAAGACAATGAGAAATCAATGAGTAAAAACTTAATCATAAGCGCTGGAAGTAGGCATATTGCCAGAAATCTGGCTAACTGTGTTTTAGTGTTATCCGTGTTAGCTGCTGCTGGCTGTGGCAAAGAATCAACCGAAAAACAGTCGACCCAAGTGGCCGCCAAGGTGAATAATTCCGAAATCACTGTGCACCAAGTCAACCAGGTGTTACAAGCTTCAGGAGCAGGCGGATTGACAGAAGATTCATCGCACAAAGCACTGGACAGCTTGATTGATCAGGAGCTGTTGATCCAAAAAGCCATTTCCAATCATCTTGATCGCGATCCTGATGTGGTGATGGCGCTGGAGAATGCCCGTCGGCAAATACTCTCGCAAACTTATGTGCAGCGCCAAGTACTGGGTCATACTCCGATTGACGATAAAGCCAAACAGGATTATTACCAAAAAAATCCGGATCTTTTTTCAAAACGACGTGTATATCAATTCCAAATCTTTAATCTGGAAGCTCCAAAGCTCGATCCTGCGCTCAATACAGCACTGGAGCAGGCATTAAAACCCGAGCAAGTGAGAGAATTGCTTAATCAATATCAAGTTAAATATCAGGAAGAAACAGTGGCAAAACCTGCTGAGCAGTTGCCTTTGGAATTGTTGGGTGCTTTCGCCAAGGCCAAAATCGGCGACATCGTCATCATGCCACAAGCCCAGTCAAAAGTGTTGCTGATGCAAGTGACCAATCTCGCTGAGCGTTCGGTCAGTCTGGAACAGGCGCAAGTGCAGATTGAGCAGTTTCTTACTAATACACGTAACAAACAAACTCTGGATGAGCATATTAAACAGCTTCGCATGGCGGCAACTCTTGCTTACCAGGGCGATTTTGCTAAGCCGGTTAAAGCCGCAGTACCCGTACAACCAAGCCAGCAAACCGCACCAGTTTCGGACACTAAACCAGAATCCGACAAACAGAAAATTCTGGAACAGGGTTTGTCTGGACTTAAATAAGAATCTTTTAACATGATGAATATGAGAATTTTGCTTACAACAATAGTGTTGCTTGGGTTCGGTGTGTTCAAAACCGCTTGGTCGGCTGAGTTAAATCAGGACTATCGCTTAGGTTCGGGCGATGTCATCAAAATCAGCGTTTATGAATACCCGGATTTAACCACGGAGATGCGCGTCAGCGAGACCGGCAACGTCAGTTTTCCACTGATCGGCGAGGTGAGTCTCGGTGGAAAAGCCGTCGGCGAAGCGGAACGCCTGATTGCTCAGCGCCTGAACGATGGTGGTTTTATTAACAAGCCGCAAGTAACCATCGTGGTCGTGCAGTTTTTAAGCCAGAAGATCAATGTACTGGGCTTGGTTAATAAACCCGGCAGCTATTCGCTTGAAGAAGCCAGTCATGTCATTGATTTGCTGGCCCAGGCAGGTGGTGTAACCGTGCCCGCCGCCGCAGATTTCGCAACGTTGCTGCATAGCGATGGAACCAAAGTAACTATTGATTTGAACGCCTTACTGGCAGGAGATAAAGCTCAAAACCATGTCGTTAGTAATGGCGATGTAATTTTTGTGCCGCGCGCGCCCCTATTTTACATTTACGGTGAGGTGCAACGGCCCGGTTCTTATAAGTTGGAGAAAAACATGTCCGTAACTCAGGCGATTTCGACCGGGGGCGGCTTAACACCCAAGGGTACGGATGGCTGGCCAGGGCCTATTGTTAAGCGCCGTGATGCCGAAGGTAAAGAGCAGGAAATTGATGTGGAAGGCTCTACCTTATTACGGACGGATGATGTGTTGTACCTTAATGAAAGCTGGTTTTAAGTCATGAATTTCAACCAATTCCTATTGATTCTCTGGGCGCGCAAAAATATTTTGCTGTTAACCTTGGCTATAACCTTTCTGACCACCTTGTCGGTCAGCCTGCTTTTACCAAAAAGCTATACCGCCGTCGTATCTGTGGTAGTCGATAGCAAAAGCGCCGATCCACTAACCGGCATGGTGCTGCCTTCGCAATTAGTGCCCGGCTACATGGCTACGCAGGTTGATATTATTTCCAGTCATGCTGTCGCCGTGCGCGTGGTTGATCAATTGCATCTGACCGATATTGCTCTGGTTAAGGAGCAATTTTTAGAAGCCACAAAAGGGGATGGTTCCGGTTCCATTCGCGACTGGCTGGCCGATAATCTACTGGAAAATCTTGATGTCAAGCCTTCAAGAGAAAGCAGTATTATTCAGATAAACTATGCCGGCCAGGAACCACAATTTGCCGCCACACTCGCCAATGTTTTTGCAAGTGCTTACATTCAAACCGTGCTGGAACTTAAAGTTGATCCGGCAAAACGCCAGAATGAATGGTTCGACGGGCAGATTCAAAACTTGAGAAAAAATCTGGAAGCGACGCAAGAAAAGCTATCCGCAGCCCAACGTGAGCATGGCATTGTTGCAGCCGACAGCAATAGATTGGATTTGGAAAGCGCCCGACTGGCGGAGATTTCCAGCCAACTGGTTGCCGCCCAGGCACAAGCTTACGATAGCCAAACCCGGCTACGACAAATGAACGAGGCAACTGCAAAAAAACGTTTGGACGAGTTACCTGATCTTTTAGGCAACACCTTGCTGCAAAGTATGAAGGCGGATATTGCTAAAACGGAAGCCAAACTGGCGGAACTCAGCGAACGCTATGGAAAAAATCATCCGCAATATCAAGGTGCCGCAGCGGAACTGGACGCTTTACGCGCAAAAATCGTAGCAGAAATCAATAATGCCAAGGGATCGGTAAAGCAAACCGCCGAAATTGATCAACACAGAGAAAAAGAACTGCAACAAGCCCTGGAAAATCAAAAACAACGGATTTTTGATTTAAAACAGCAGAGAGACGCGCTTGATGTACTTACCAAGGAAGTCGAATACACTCAACATGCTTATGACATTGCTTTGCAGCGTGCAGGTCAGCTTCATTTAGAAAGTCAGGTTGATCAAAGTAATATCGCCGTCCTTAATCCGGCAATTCCACCGTTAAAGCCAACCAGCCCAAAAATACTGCTAAACCTGATATTATCCCTCTTTTTAGGCACCTTGCTGGGGACAGGTTTTGCATTGCTTGCCGAAATGTTAGATCGTCGTTTGCGTGCGGCTGAGGATATTTTCGACGGACTGGGCTTAGCCGTACTGGCGGAAATCCCAGGCATGAATAACAATAAACAGGGCTGGTTAGCCTTGCGCTTACTAAAAGCCAGATGACCCATTGGAATATGTTATATGAACAGCATAGTTGAAAATATCCCGGACACACCTATCATACCGCCGGTTGATTCGAATATCGGCAAATTGCTGATTGCGGCAGGCAAACTGACCGAGCAAGACGTTGAGCGTATTACCCAAGAGCAGCGTGAGCATCGTTTGCGTTTCGGCGAGACAGCTCTCCGTCTTGGTTTGGCTAAGGAAGAAGATATTTTACGCGCTCTTGCTCGTCAGTTCGAATACTCTTGCCTGCCGGTTGCCAGTGAGGGTTTAAGTTCTGAGCTAATTGCCGCTTATCAGCCGAACAGCAATCAGGGTGAAGCGTTGCGCGCCCTGCGCAGCCAGCTTATGCTGCGCTGGTTTGGCGGCCATAGAAAAGCGCTGGCTTTAACAAGCACCCAGCATGAAGACGGGAGCAGCCGGCTTGCTGCCAACTTGGCCATCGTTTTTTCCCAATTGGGCGAGCGAACACTGCTGATTGATGCCAACTTGCGCAATCCCAGCCAACACCAGCTATTCGGGCTGGACAATCAACTGGGCTTATCCAGCGTACTGGCAGGGCGCATTCAATATAGCGAGGCCATCACGCGCATTAAATCCTTCGCCAATCTGTCAATTCTCTGCGCGGGCGCCGTGCCGCCCAATCCCCAAGAACTTCTCAGCCGCGCAAGTTTTGCCCAGATGCTGGAAACCGTTGGGCAACAATACGACATCGTTCTTTGCGATACCTCACCCGCATTGGACAATGCCGATGCACAAATTGTTGTGGCACGGGTTGGCTGTTGCGTTCTGGTTGTTCGTCGCCACCAAACTCGGATGGCTCAAGCATTACGCATTAAAGAGCAGTTTGCCGCTACCGGCGCAGAACTGCTCGGTGTGGTAATGAATTAAGTAAAAGGAAAATATCGGTGATTACCTCAGTATCGGAATGGTGTCGAGATTGTGGCATTAAAACGGGTTGGCCAGTTTTATTGGGGCTGGCAATTTTATATGTGCCGACTTTTTACGACTTGGCCTACGGCCTCTGGAACACCGAAGAGCAAGCTCATGGGCCTTTAATTCTCGCAGTAACGTTTTACCTTTTTTGGCAAAAGCGCTCTATATTAATGGCATTGACTGACAGTAGTAATCCATGGTCTGGCAGTCTGATATTGCTGCTGGGACTATTGTTTTACGCAGTCGGTCGATCCCAGGAAATTTTAATATTTGAAATCGGCTCTATTATTCTGGTATTGATGGGTACCCTATTTATTATTAGAGGGATCGGCGTGGTTAGGCAAACATTATTTCCACTGTTATTTATCGCCTTCATGATTCCCTTGCCTGGATTTCTGGTTGATGCGATCACCGGGCCATTGAAGCAGGCAATATCCCTGATAGCGGAACAGATGCTGTATTGGGCAGGGTATCCCATTGCCCGAGTCGGAGTATCTCTGCACATAGGCCAGTACCAGCTTCTGGTTGCCGATGCCTGCTCAGGATTGCACTCGCTATTTTCATTATTTGCCGTGGGTTTGCTATATCAGCACCTGATGGCCTACAAAAACCGGATACGCCGCCTATTATTGTTTTTGACCATTATACCTGTAGCCTTCTTTGCTAACGTGGTGCGGGTGATTATATTAGTACTGATCACCTACTACATGGGTGATGAAGCGGGACAAGGGTTTCTACATGGCGCCGCAGGAATTGTTATGTTTACAGTGGCGATGCTACTGTTTTTTGTCCTGGATAGCTTGCTGAGCAAGGTATTGCCAGAGCCGGTTTTTGTGCCATCCGGACGAACGGCTAAAACTTGAATCTAAAGCCAAACTAGACATGGATATTGCACAATCTCTGCCAGTCGTTTCGACCGATCAACCGCATGAACCCAATCAGGGGTAAACTATGTCTTATATTGAAATAACGGCTTCCCATTCAAGCAGGGACAAAGTGCGAGGCTTAACCGTTCGGCCTGAGCTTGTCGATGGGTGGACGGTTAAGCCGATCATGGTTCGACAAGCTCGCCACGAACGGCTTAACCTTAGACTGTCCCGGCTTAAGTGGGAAGCCGAAATAACTTTTGTTTACTGTAGGTGCGAATTTATCCATACCTAAAGTCCTACAGGCAAACACAAGACGGACGGAGTTTTTCTGGACACAAAATGAAATATATTAAGGTTGTTTATCTCAGTGGACTAAATACTCATTATAAATAATTAAAATTTCTTCTATGCGCCTAACTCCAGAACAAATACAAATTATTAAAGAAACCACCGTGCGCTTTATGGGTGAGAAAACTCGCATTTTTCTTTTTGGCTCGCGTATGTCTGATACAAAGCGTGGCGGAGACATCGATTTATTGGTTGAAACCGACGAAATCCTGCCAAAACGTGTACAAACGCTGTGCCGGCTTGAAGCCGCTCTGTTGATGCAGTTGGGTGACCGGAAGCTGGATATCGTGTTCAAAGATGCACAAACAACCGTGTCGCCCATCTATGAAGTGGCCAAGCGCACAGGAATATTGCTATGAGCATTCGCTATCTGCCAGAACATGCAGACATTGTCCTGCTGACGCTTGAATTGGTTGAGCGTGAAGCCAGTCACTTGGCTTATACCCACCAACACTTGTTTGAACAGCCGATTAATCTGGAATGGATTAACCAACTACCGATGAAGCCCGAACTGGCGGAAATAATCGACGCTTTTGGCGCCCGTTTTGGACGACTTCAGGATACTTTGGGTGAGAAACTGATTCCACGTTTCGCGGCACTACTGGGAGAAAACCCCAAGTCGCTGCTGGATGTGCTGGCTTACGCTGAACGCATGGGCTGGATAGACAGCGCGGAAGACTTTATCGCCGCGCGTCGATTGCGCAATCGCCTAATCCACGAATACATTACAGACCCAAGCTTGTTCCTGGATGCCATACAGACAGCCAAGCAGGCGACACAGGATATGCTCGCAATCGTCAGTCGGTTGCGCCATGAAGCCGAACAACTAAAACTTGAACCTACCGCGTAAACTTGCCATGGATATTGCACAACCACAGTTGCCAGTTTTGAATCCTCAGCTATCCCAGCTTAAAGCCTTTATCATTTTATTGGCGATGCTGCTGGCTGCGGGTGCTGCTGTCCTCTTGAAACCGACGCAAAGGATGGCAGAACAGCACGCGCAGATTGACCTTGAAATTCTGATCCCTAAGCAATTCGGAATTTGGAAGATTGATGACGGTGCTATCCAACTGCAGGTCAGTCCAGACGTCGAAGCTAATCTAAGCAGGATATACAGTCAGACAGTCTCGCGAACCTATGTGAGCGCACAAGGCACGCGTGTCATGCTTTCCGTTGCATACGGTAATCATCAAAATAAATCGATGCAAGTGCATCTGCCAGAGGTGTGTTACCCGGCGCAGGGCTTTCAAATTAAGAACAGGGTTAAATCATTACTAGAACTTCCTGGCGGAATTTTGCCAGTAATGAGGCTGGAGGCTGAGCAAGGGCTCCGCCATGAGCCCATTACCTACTGGATCAGGGTTGGTGATACTGTTGCCAGAGGGGCATTCGAGCAGAAAATTGCCAAAATTCGCTTTGGTCTGACTGGAAAAGTGCCTGATGGACTATTGTTCAGGGTTTCCACTATCGGAACTGATACAGCAGCTGAATTCTTATTGCAGGATTCTTTCATCAACGATTTGATGGCGGAATTACCTTCGTCTTCAAAGATGGTGTTGCTTGGGAGCATGCCTGGTGAATAACAGACCATCGCCAGCATTTGGTGAGGCACCTCATCTCCACGAAAGACGCGAGATTAGCGCACCACGTTGGGGTGCGCTATCTATTACTACTTCGCTCGTGGCTATCGGGCTGTGCCTCCTCAGCGGAATATTTTTTCTTGTCTTTTCGCCAGCCCAATCTGGGCTTGGGCTGTTGGTGGAATGCGGGCTTCTGCTTGCTCTCTTTACTGGTATGCTTGTCTGGTCGAGGGCTGCGGAGGGTAGTAGTGCGGCCCTGTTGTTTTGGGCGTTTATGATTATGCTCACCATTGACTCTTCGTTCAGAAACCGCGCGCTGACGGAGACTAGCCTAGATCCGCAAAATTTGTTTAAGCTATTATTGTGGATAGGCGCACTGGCTATTGCTCTGATGCGCTGGCGCGACTTTTCTCCCTTATTGAGGAAACCAGCTTTCCTTGGTCTGGTATTGTTTGGCCTTTGGGCAACCATCAGTTCTGTTTATTCCGTGGTGCCATTTTATTCATTGGGTGGGGGACTTTCTTTTCTCGGTCTCGTGCTGTTTGCGGCAGTATTGGCAAAAAACGTCGGTAGAGCGTCGATATATAGCATGTTGCTTTGGGCAGCCGCGCTATTGCTGTTAGGTTCCATTGCGCTGTATCTGCTGGCGCCATGGCGGGCAATGGCTGTGTTAGAAGGTGGTACCGTGTATCGTTTGGCCGGAATTTTTACGGCACCCAATACACTAGGGCGCCTTGCTGCGCTTGCTTATATCGTTCTTTTCGTCGGGCTGTTGGACAAACACCTCAGAGTTTGGTCTCTTCCGGTTCTGGTTGTTTTGTTACTTGCGCCGGTTTGTCTTTACCTGTCGCAAAGTAGAAATTCAATCATTGCTTTGTTGGCGGCTATTTTTCTGGTTCTAGCGCCTCGCTATAAAAAGTTAGCGTGTGCATTTATTGCAGTGGGGCTGGTGCTGGTATTTGCTGCAATTTTAATGGATGTTCGAGTTCATTCTATCCTGTCTATATTTTCAAGAACCGGGCACATTGAGGAAGTCACCAGTTTTACCGGCAGAACCGATATCTGGGATTTCATCAGACATAAAATAGAGCAATCGCCGTTACTCGGGTTCGGGTATGGCTCGACCAAATTGGTCATGCCAAACGAGTTCAGAAACTTCTGGGGCTGGACTACAACATCAGCTCACAATATGTACCTGCAGGCGTGGGTAACAACCGGCTTGATTGGTGTCACTTTTATTACTTTGGCCATAGTCGGCCAAGTACGCGATTTGTTCCAGAGCCCTTCTGCGTTCTCCGTGGCTATTTTGGTTTTTGTGATAGTTAGTGGTGTATTGGAGCCTGGCCCAGCCGGGCCGTCGCCGAATGTGCTCACTTTCTATTGGGCACTGTCAGTCGTGCCGTGGCTGGCCCGGACAACCAAGTAAAGCACGTATGAGCACTCTGATTCAAATTCCAAATCCACGATGGCTTTTAGGAACCTCTATTAATTCAATTTTAAAAAATCGGTATTTATAATTTTCAATAACTTACATTAGTCAATATTATGAAAAAAGCAATTATCAGAGATTTTCTTTTATTAGTCTTGTTTTTATCTTCGGCATCATGCGCTGCGCTAGCGGGTGGTCTTGGCACCTCCTGGAAAGGCGATTTTGAATTTTCTGGAGTTCACGGGTGGGGCGAAATTGAATACATATGGGGCGCCGAAAATATTCAATATCTAGATGATGAGGGTGCCAGTAAGCGTTACATGCGTGTCAGCCTTCCAAAAGGCACATACAACCCAAAGGCAATGCGTGATCAGGGGCTACCTGTTGGCGGGTGTGGATTCAAAGCTCATTTGATCGAATCGGGTTCAGATCATGCTTTGTTAACTTACAAAGTGCGATTTCCCGAGGGGTTTCAATTTGTCCGTGGAGGTAAGCTCCCTGGCTTGTTCGGTGGTGCCGGCAATTCAGGCGGGAGTATTCCGAATGGTTTGGACGGGTTTTCGTTTCGCTTGATGTGGTTGACAGGTGGCTACGGTGAAGTGTATGCCTATCTTCCTTCAAGCGTTAGTTATGGTACTCCATTGCTGTTTCGTAAATTCAAGTTCGAGCCGGGACGTTGGCATAATGTTCGACAGGAGTTAAGGCTCAACACTAAGGGTGATTCCAACGGTAGCGTTAAGCTCTGGCTAGATGACCAATTTATAGGCGAAGCGTCTGGTCTTGAAATTAGAAAATCCGACTTATTGAAAATAAATGGTATTTTCTTTGATGTTTTTTATGGGGGCGCTGACGCAACATGGGCAGCACCGGAAGATACTTATATTGATTTTTCAGAATTCAGCCTGATGGCTTTCTGAACCTTTGTATCAAGTCATGCGCGTAAGTTTTTCTGTTTTGAGTAACCCTAGAGTGTTAGCGCTTGTTGAACAGGCGATATTGTCCGGTACGAATTTTCTTGTATTTCTGTATTGTGCGCGCATTCTTGACCGGGAAGAGTGGGGGGTATTTGCTTTTGGTTATAGTGCAGTAATATTTGTTCAAGGGTTCCAGAGGGCATTGGTCATTATTCCCATGATTACTTTCTCAGGTGGACACAATGCCTGGGCGAACTCGGCAAGATTCTGGTCCCGGCGCAATTGTTTTTTTACGATCATGACCTGCCTAAGCTTATTGTTGATAGCGGGTATGTTGTGGTTGACTGGGGTTAAGTGGGTAGCTATGAGTCTCCTGCTTGCAGCTTTAATGACTGTTGCCACTTTCTTTCAAGAGTTTTGGCGTAGGGCTGTAATCCTGGATGGTCGTTTTTATGTGTTGGTTGGCATGGCGATATTCTATGGGCTGGGGTGCGCTATTACTTTAGGTGTCTGGTCGGTAAACATGCGTGGATTTTGGATGGAGGCGGGTAGTTTTCTGAATCTTCACGTGCCGCCATCATGGGTACCCGTAAACATGCATGGATTTTGGATGGAGGCCGGTAGTTTTCTGAATCTTCACGTGCTGCCATCATGGGTAACCGTAAACATGCGTGGATCATGGATAGTGGCTGGTAGTGTCATCGTGGGCGCAAGCTTGGCCACCATTATTTATTTCCTATTCAGGAAGTCTCGGCACAGCAATACAGATGTACAGGCTGTGGCACCCGCTGGGTATTTGTCATTCAGTAGATGGGCAGTTTTAAGTCATATTGGATTCAGTGGCTATAACTTTGGTATCCAGAGCTTGCTTGGTGCAATGGGTGGGCCTGCGGCAGTTGGGGTATTTCAGGCAACTCGTACTCTTATGCAGCCTGTTAATACTTTTATTGGCGCAATGGACAGCATTGATAAGCCAAGAGCCGCTTCGCGTTATTCTAAATCTGGCCGTAGGGGATTATTTGGTGCACTACGACGTGCCTTGCTAGCTCTGTTGGGGTTATCAGTTCCTTATGTTGTTATTGCAAGTGGGTATGCTGACTGGTTACTTGAATTGGCCTATGCCGGTCGCTACACAGAGCAAACTCATGTTGTTTGGATGTGGGGAGTGGTTGCCTTGGCAATGGTGTTTGCGCAACCCATCGAATCGGGGTTGTATGTAATTAGGCGTACCAGAGAAATGTTTTTTTCGCGATTGGGTGCTGCCGTACTGAGTATTATATGCGCTCCATGGTTAATTATTACTTGGGGGGTGAGCGGTGCGTTAATGGCAGTTTTATTGGGGTTTATTGTGACAGCGGTAGCTGGCATTACGATATTGAAACGATATGCATAGGGTGTATTAATTAATGATTCAACAAAATAATCAGCTTCATATCGCTTGGACAGCTTTTCAGCGGCGCCAAGTGTCTATGGAATCACACGTGGGTTTCCAATGCGTCTTTATGCCTATGACCACAAAAGGCGGTGTTACCAAGGCCTTAACCTATATCAAGCATTTCTTTTCCACGTTAAGGATATTCCTGCAACGAAAGCCTGATACCGTTTGGGTGCAATTACCCCAAGTGCCTCTATTATGGGCTGCATTGCTTTTCCGGGCAGTATTCAATCGGGATGTGAGGGTGGTTGCCGACTGTCACAATGCGATGTTTAGGCCGCCATGGTCGAAATTCCCTTTTGCAATGTGGTCGCTTAAGCAAGCCGATGTGATTCTTGTCCATAACCAGGAAATGCTCAACCAGGCACTAAAGCATGGCCTACCTGAAGATAAAGTTTGTGTGCTTGAAGATGTCCCCCCTGTGGGGCGGGAGGGTACTTCATCAAGCTTGGCAAGAAGTCTTATTTCTGCGGTCGAACCATGGATTGTTTTTCCGGGTTCATTTGCAGCAGATGAACCGATTCAAGAAGTAATGGAGGCGGCGCGACTGCTTCCAGATTACACATTTATCGTCACTGGACGTTTAGCTAACGCTACCAAATATGGCCATTCACTTGAAGGAAGTCCTCCCAACTTCATTACGCCGGGGTTTCTTGATTTGGATGTGTTTGATGACCTTCTTAGGGAGGCAAATGTTGTGATGGGGCTCACCAAGGTTGAAGGGATTCAACTCAGTGTTTGTAACGAAGCTCTTGGTTTTGGAAAGCCGCTCGTCACATCGAATACCGATATTCTGCGGCAAATGTTTGGTAAAGCAGCAGTACTTGTTGAGACGAGTGATCCGCAGTCCATTGCTGACGGGTGTCGCAAGGCTTATTTAGATCGAATTGAGCTTGCAGAAATGGCTCGTGATTTGGCTGTCCACCGTCTCAGTGATTGGAAGCATGGCCAGCTAACGAGAGTGTTGGAATTTCTGAAATTGTAAACACAGTTTTTTCTTGAGAGATTGTAATAGATGAATAAAAAAATTCTGGCAGTTGCTTCAGGTGGTGGGCATTGGGTTCAGTTACTCAGACTTCGGTCAGCTTTTGATGGCTGTGAGATCGAATATGTGACGACTCAAAAAGCTTATAGCAAAGACATTGATGGGCGATTGCATGTTGTTACCGATGCAAACATCTGGGAAAAACTGAAGTTGTTGCGAATGTTTGTTGAAGTCGCATGGATTCTGTTGAGAGTTCGCCCAGATGTTGTTATCACGACGGGTGCTGCGCCGGGTTTCGCCGCCATCATGTTTGGCAAATTACTTGGAGCGCGGACGGTATGGCTGGACAGTATTGCCAACTCTGAAGAGTTATCGAATTCTGGCAAGATGGCCAAACGATGGGCCGATGCGTGGTTAACCCAGTGGCCACATCTTGCAGATGATAAGGGGCCAGAGCATTGGGGGGCAGTCCTGTGATATTTGTTACGGTGGGCACCCAGCTATCATTCGATCGTTTGATATCAGCAGTTGACCAGTGGGCTTCAAAGAATCCGGGCATAGATATTTATGCCCAGGTTGGCCCAACAGACAGTTCGCCAAAGAATATTAAGTATTCGGACTTTTTGAGTCCTGATAAGGCCGATGAGCTTTTCAAAAAATCATCCCTGATTGTTTCTCATGCGGGGATGGGGTCGATTCTTACTGCACTTAAATACAAAAAACCTATTTTGATTATGCCAAGGCGTGCCAGTCTGGGAGAGCATCGAAATGACCATCAACTGGCAACAGCAAAGTGGTTAGGTGATAGTCCTGGCGTAACAGTTGCGTGGGATGAGAAAGAGATTGATGGTCTTTTGGACAACAGGAACGCTTTAAACGGCGGTGATGGAATCTGTGATCATGCTTCACCTGAGTTAATTAACTATTTGAAAAAAATCATTTTAAAAAGCTAAAAAGCTAAAAAGCTAAAAAGCTAAAAAGGAAAAACATGAAAAACATGAAAAACATGAAAAACATGAAAAATCACCGTCATCGGCATTGGCTACGTTAGCCTGGAGAGCGGCACGTGCTTGATAGAAGTCGGCAACGACGTGTTGTGTCTTAGGCTCGACCTGCGCAAGATCGAAATCATCAGGAATGGTGGCCCCCCATTAACGAACAAGGCCTGCTGGAATCACTGGGTCATAGGGTCAGGACTTTACTTTTGCCTATTTTGGGGTCAGTAAGTAGCCTCAATGTAACGCAATGCAATCGAAGATAATCGAAGTCCAAAACCCTAGATTCCGCAAAGCTCCATTGCGGCTACGCTGCCTGAAGAGACATTGACTTCGTCCGCAAAGCTTGCACAAATGAGGCAAGGCAGTCAGGAGCGTTTCGAGGAAGCTTTTACTTGGGAGAAGGTACTGGCTGATTATGAAGTGTTACTTTCACGCTGGTTGCCCGAATGATCCTAAAAAAATCAGTTGGAACCGGTCAGGTGCGAATTTATGCACATGAGCAGTGTGTTATGTGCAAACTTAGATTCAACTCATAGCGGCAACCGGCACGGAACAAAAAGTGTGGGTACAGGATGTTATTTTGTATTTGTTCCTTAATGGAGGTCATAAGCGTGTTTTTTAAGTGGTTGTTATTTTATCTGACCATTTTAGGGTTTTTAAGTCTGAATCCTTGGCTGCTCCCTGATCCTAAGCAGGCAATAGGATTTATTACCTGGGATTTGCTCGATCATGCAGTTGCCTATGGCTTGTTGTCAGTTTTGATGATGTTCGCTTTCAGACAGCAGGGCCGACGATTGGTGATGATAAGTATCGTGATTCTGGCCTCAAGTCTGACCGGCGTTTTGTTTGAGTATGGCCAATATTGGTTTACTTCGACTCGGCAGTTTTCATTTTATGACGCTGCCGCTAACGTTTTTGGCTCGGTGTTGGGTGTGTTTATGTTCTGGGGTGTTCGGATTTATCGTAAGCGCTTTTTATGAGGTGCGCAAAAAGTGGTCAGCGTGTGGTAATTCTCATTGATAAAAACGTCAAGCTGATTCTGGATAATAATATTGAAAACAGTGCTGTTGTCTTGGACAAGCGCGTTTGATGTCAAGTTGGTACAGTGAGTGGTATTGAATACTAAAAAAACCAGAGAGAAATTATGAAAAACAGTCATGACATCATTGCTTTAAGCTCGATACGTTTTGGAACCAGCGGTGTGCGCGGTTTAGTTACGGACATGACCGATGAAGTATGTTTTGCCTACACGCTGGCTTTTTTGCAGAGCATCGCTCCACCGTCTCGTTCGCGTGTGGCACTGGGCATGGATTTACGCCCCAGCAGCCCCGGCATTGCAGGCGTTTGCGCAGCAGCTATCCGTTATGCCTGTTTTGAGGTGGATTTTTGCGGGATTCTACCGACGCCTGCATTGGCCTATTATGCGCAAGAGCAGAATATTCCCGCAGTGATGATTACCGGTAGTCATATTCCTTTCGATAGAAACGGCATCAAGTTTTATCGCCCGAGCGGGGAAATTACCAAGCAGGACGAAGTCGATATTACCCAAACACGCGCCATGATGCCCGATGTGATAGGGGATGTATCTCTGCCTGAAATTAATTGGTCGGCATATCAGCGCTATGTTGGTCGTTATGTGCAATTTTTTCCGCCGCAACAATTGGCTGGGCTGCGGCTGGGTTTTTATGAGCATTCCAGCGCGGCGCGCGAGCTCTTGCGTGAAATTCTCCAAGCGCTTGGCGCCGAGGTAATCTCCATTGGTCGTACGGATGAATTTGTGCCCATTGATACGGAAGCAGTCAGTGAACAAGATGCACGGCAGGCTCAACAATGGGCCTTGGATTATGACTTTGATGCTTTACTGTCTACGGATGGCGATGCCGACCGCCCTTTGTTGGGTGATGAACGCGGGCACTGGTTGCGAGGGGACATCGTCGGTATTTTGTGTGCCCAATATTTAGGCGTAGAGGCGGTGGCGACCCCGGTCAGCAGCAACACGGCGCTTGAGAAGTGTCAGAGCTTTGCTGTGATGCGCACTCGGATTGGCTCACCGTATGTCATTGCGGGCATGGAGGTATTAACCGGCCGGGGACATCATCTTGTGGTCGGCTTTGAAGCCAATGGTGGCTTTCTTGTGGCTACAGAATTGGAAAAACAGGGTCGTAGTTTAAAACCATTGCCGACGCGTGATGCCGTATTGCCTATGCTTGCCTTGCTGGCGATGGCAAAGGAACGCAATATCAAGCTGTCTGATTTATCCAAAAGCTTGCCGTCACGCTATACCGCCAGCGATCGGTTGCCCTCCTTTGCTACGGAGAAAAGCCAATTGCTGCTGCACACGCTAGCCACTTCTCAGGCTGCTGTGCATGACTTGTTAGGTGATTTGTGCGGCGTTGCAGTCAACCATGATCAAACCGATGGACTGAGATTATTTTTTGAAAACGGCGAAATTGTGCATTTTCGTGCTTCGGGTAATGCCCCAGAACTACGTTGCTATGCCGAAGCCGATACTCAATCGCGTGCCGATGACCTTGTTCGTGCTTGCTTATCACGCTTGAATACTTGACCATTATTACTTAACGATACATTACTAGAACACAAATGAAAATTATCCCAATCATTCTCTCGGGCGGCTCTGGCACTCGTCTTTGGCCTTTGTCGCGTGAACAATATCCCAAGCAACTGCTGAAGCTGGTCGGGGAGTATTCCATGCTACAGGCCACCGCATTGAGGCTTAACGATGTGACCTTAATGGACGGCAAAACGGTATCGGCACCTATACTGGTCGGCAATGAAGAATATCGCTTTTTAATGGCTGAGCAAATGCGCCAAATTGGTATCCAGAACTTTCCTTTGATACTCGAACCCTGTGGCCGTAATACTGCGCCAGCGCTTACACTCGCAGCCCTAAAAGCACAGTCGGATGATCCCGACGCAGTCATGGTAGTCATGCCTGCCGATCATATTATTCAAGATGAGCAAGCATTTCGGGATGCTATTCGCCTAGGAATTGACTTGGCCGAAGCAGGCAAGCTGGTTACGTTTGGCATTCAACCTACTGCGCCAGACACCGGTTATGGCTATATTCGTCTCGGCCAGCGCTTGGGAGATCATGCGTTTCAGGTTGCACAATTTGTTGAGAAACCCAATCAAGTCACTGCCGAGCACTACCTTGCCAGTGGAGAGTTTCTCTGGAACGGTGGTATTTTTGCGATAAAAGCTTCGGTATGGCTCGATAAAATCCAGCAATGTCGCCCCGATATTGCCGCCGCCACCGTTCAGGCGTTTAACCACAGCACTCTGGATAATGACTTTATACGCCCTGACCCAGACCTTTTTATCGCGTGTCCAGCTGAGTCCATAGATTATGCCGTCATGGAAAAACTGGCATCTGCACAGTCTAATACTTCAGACGTAGTTGTCGTGCCGCTTGCGGCCAATTGGTCGGACGTGGGCGCCTGGGATGCCCTTTGGGAAATTGGTGAAAAAGATGAGCAGGGTAATGTATTAATGGGTGACGTCATAGCAATTGATACGAGCGACACCCTAGTGTTAAGCACTAAACGGCTAGTTGCCTGTGTTGGTCTGAGTGACGTGATTGTCGTAGAAACGTCTGATGCGATTCTGGTTGCCGACAAAGCTCACCTTCAAAAAGTCAAAGAGGTAGTTGCGCAAATTAAAGCTGCCGGACGTACTGAAACTGACTCGCATCGAAAAACCAATCGCCCTTGGGGTTGGTATGACTGTATTGATGGAGGTGATCGTTTTCAAGTTAAGCGCATTATGGTGAATCCCGGTGCGTCGCTTTCTTTGCAACGGCATCATCACCGAGCAGAACATTGGGTCGTGGTGCGCGGTACAGCACAGGTAACGCGGGGAGAAGATGTTTTTCTAGTCAGCGAAAACCAATCGACTTTTATTCCATTAGGCACTATTCATCGCCTGGAAAACCCAGGCAAGCTCACTTTGGAAATGATTGAAATTCAGTCGGGGTCTTATTTAAACGAAGATGACATTGTTCGTTATCAAGATAACTATGGCCGTAACGAGTAAGATTATTGTGACGCATCAAAGTAGGTCGGCGGGTTTTCATGTGAAGCGATAAACTGTTCCACCAGATGCTCATGAACTGTTCACATCAATGACCGTCCGCCCGGTGTTAAAAGCGACACAGGGCAGCGCTGCTGCTCAAATTCCAATTTCTTTCCAGGGATGTCGGCACAAGGCCAAAAAATAATTTGCGCATTTTATTCCCTAAACTTAATTTGTGGAATGGGCGTGGAGTTTTGAAAAAGTGAGAGTCATTCCAATAGTATTTTTTATCAATTAATTAAATTTAGGACGTAACAATGAAGGTAACGGTATTTGGTTCAGGCTATGTAGGTTTGGTAACGGGAGTTTGTTTAGCCGAGGTTGGCAATGATGTGGTTTGTATCGATATTGATCAAGAAAAAATCGACAACTTAAAAAAAGGCATTATCCCAATTTATGAGCCTGGTTTAGAAGCGTTGGTCATAGAAAATCAGCAAGCCGGCCGGATAAAATTTACCACTGATATACAAGAAGCCGTTAGTCATGGCATTTTTCAATTCATAGCAGTGGGGACCCCACCTGATGAAGATGGGGCAGCAGATTTACAATATGTTTTAGCCGTCGCTAAATCGATTGCTGAAAATATGACTGAATACCGTATTGTCGTTGATAAATCGACGGTACCTGTTGGCACAGCCGATAAAGTGAAAGAAGCAATGCTCCAAGTCCAAAAAGACCGTGGCGTGGATATTGATTTTGATGTGGTCTCAAATCCCGAATTTCTAAAAGAAGGCGCTGCGATTACTGACTTTATGAAGCCTGACAGAATTGTCGTGGGGACGGATAACCCAAGAACAGCAGAATTATTAAAAGCACTTTACGCACCTTTTAATCGTAGCCATGAAAGAATTATCACTATGGATGTTCGTTCTGCCGAATTAACCAAGTATGCCGCTAATGCCATGTTAGCAACCAAAATTAGTTTTATGAATGAACTTGCCAATCTAGCTGAATTGTTAGGGGCGGATATCGAACAAGTCAGAAACGGCATAGGTTCTGATTCACGTATTGGTTATTCTTTTATCTATCCTGGCTGCGGTTATGGTGGCTCTTGTTTTCCCAAAGATGTCAAAGCGCTGGAGCGTACTGCAAAACAGGTTGGATATAATGCAGAATTACTAAGTGCAGTCGAAAATGTTAATGATCGCCAAAAACAAGTTATTTTTAATAAAGTTCTTCAGCACTATAGTGGCGATATTAAAGGAAAGGTTTTTGCACTTTGGGGGCTGGCATTTAAACCTAAAACAGATGACATGCGGGAAGCGCCGAGTCGCGTCATACTGGAGGCATTAATTAATGCGGGTGCAAGCGTTCAAGCATTTGATCCGGAAGCAATGGAAGAAGCAAAAAGAATTTATGGCGACAAGCAAGGTTTAACTTTAGTCAAAACTACAGAAGATGCCTTACAAGGCGCAAATGCATTAATTGTTGTGACGGAATGGAAAAACTTTTGGAGTCCTGATTTTGATCATATAAAGAATACCTTGAAAGATACTGTAATTTTTGACGGCAGAAATTTATATCAGCCTGAATTACTTAAAAAGCAAGGAATTACTTATTATGGGATTGGACGAGCGAGTAGTTGAATTTTTTCAGACAAGTTTGAAAGCAAGGAATAAATGTAAAGTATTGGTGGGTGGAGGTGCAGGCTATATATTGGCTCGCACATGGTGAAGATGCTCCTCGCCGAAGGGCATGAGGTTGTAATGTTCGACAATCTTTCCAGTGGGCATCCAATTACGCTATTGTCCATTTTGGACTCCCCATTACACCAGTTAAAAATTGCCAGTGCATTTTATACTGCGCCAGGGTGAGTGAGGGGGCCATATCATCATCCTACTATTCAGGAAGCGTTGATCGTTTGTTTAAAGAAGGTTGTAACCGCTTCCAAATCAGTATGGCCCCTTTTGAAATAAACCGCCGCCTTCATTTTCATATCCGCGATAATATTTCTTCAATGAGTTAAACCCTTTATAATAGTCGGATTATATAAGGACTACAGGGCTGTACCCATTCTATGACTAATTTGAATAACGCGCTTTCAACACGTTTGGATCGACTTACTGCAGGCGGTCATCATCAACTGCTTTGCGGGGGACTTAAAGGGATTGAGAAAGAAAGCCTGCGCATATCCAAAGACGGATTCATTGCCCAAACACCACATCCCAAAGCATTAGGCTCCGCATTGACGCATCCGTATATCACCACGGATTATTCTGAAGCCCTGATCGAATTGATTACTCCGCCGTTTGCCGATGTAAAAGACTCGCTGGGCTATTTGCATAACATACACCGGTTTGTTTATGAGCATCTGGATAATGAAATTTTGCTGAGTGCAAGTATGCCCTGCGGCATTGATGGAGATGAAAGCATCCCCATCGCCGAATACGGGGCGTCCAACATAGGCAGGATGAAGCATGTTTACCGGCACGGTTTATGGCATCGTTACGGCAGAACCATGCAGTCCATTGCCGGTATCCATTTTAATTATTCGGTGCCTGAAGCCCTGTGGCCCGTTTTGCACAAAGAAAAAAACAGCCAACTGAATCTGGAACAGTTTACCGCCGACGCTTACTTCGGTTTAATCAGGAATTTCCAGCGTATGGGCTGGCTAATTCTGTACTTATTCGGCGCATCGCCGGCCATCTGCAAAAACTTCTTCAACAGCCGTCCGGCATTGATGATGCAATTTGAAGCGTTTGACAATGGCACGCTTTATCATCCCTATGCGACGTCTTTACGCATGAGCGACATCGGCTACAAGAGTAAAAATCAGGCTAATCTGAAAATTGATTACAACTCTATAGACGGCTACGTCAGTAGCTTGAGCGCTGCGATTAACACGCCTTATCCCGAGTATGAAAAAATCGGCACGCTGGTTGACGGCGAATACCGTCAGCTGAACAGCAATATTTTGCAGATTGAAAACGAGTTTTACAGCACTATGCGGCCTAAACAAATTGCTCAATCCGGCGAAAAACCGACCTTGGCGCTTAAACGTCGCGGGGTTCGTTACATAGAAATGCGTTCGCTGGATCTGGATTTGTTTAACCCTATCGGCATCGATGAAGATAAAGCCCGTTTTATTGAGGCGCTATTGCTCACTTGCTTGTTGCAGGACAGTCCGAAAACTTCGGATCAAGAGCAACAGATTAACAACGCCAATCAATTGGCTGTTGCCAATTTTGGCAGAAAACCGGGGCTGGAACTTAATAAAAATAATCAAAAAATTCTTCTAAAGGATTGGGCGGCTGAAATTCTCGAATCCATGCAGCCGGTGTGTGCAATTCTTGATCAAGATGATGCGGAAAAACACTACAGTTCCGCTTTGGAAAAACAGCAGTTGTTAGTCGAAAATCCTGATTTAACCGCATCTGCACGAATATTGGAGCAGATGACGCAGCTTCGGCAGCCGTTTTCCCGTTTCGCATTAAATACCTCTATCGAACATGGACAGTATTTTAAGCTCAATAAGCTGGATAAGATCAAGACGCAGCAGTTTAATGAAATGGCGGTGCTATCTCATGACAAACAGCTGGAAATCGAAAATAAAAAGCAAATGCCTTTTGACGATTTTTTGAAGCAGTATTTTTTGCAAGCGTAACTTATACTGCAAACGGTCATGGATTGCGCTTTTTAGAAACCCCTCACCCCAGCCCTCTCCCGAAGGGAGAGGGGGACAAAAGCCGCAATCCGTATCCGTGCCGAGTATAACTATTCGTGGTCGCTGTCATTAAGTTGATGTTGGTTGTTGGCGAGTGAACTTGCCCCCATATAGGCTATCAACTTAGCAGTGACACAAGCGGTCGCACCGGTTCCCTACCGGTTGCGACACTCCCGCCATCCATGGCAGTCGTAGCGATAAGGAAAACACATGATGACCACATTCGATATAGAGCAACTACAAACCGAGCTGGATCAAAAAAATCCGCGCGTCATACTGAAAAAAGCGCTGGAGCTGTTCGATAATATTGCCATTTCGTTCAGCGGTGCGGAAGATGTGGTATTGATCGATATGGCTTTGGCTATCAGAAAAGACATACAGGTTTTTTCTTTGGATACCGGACGATTGCATCCTGAAACTTATCGTTTTATAGAAAAGGTCAGGAAGCATTACCAAATCGATATTGAATTATTGACGCCGGACCGGGATGTACTGGATAGCTTCGTTAAAAAGAAAGGCCTGTTTAGTTTCTATGAGGACGGACATCAGGAATGTTGCGGTATTCGCAAGGTTGAACCGTTAAAACGCAAACTGGCTCATTTGGACGCCTGGATTACCGGTCAACGCAAAGATCAAAGCCTGGATACCCGGCAAGATATTCCTGAAGTGCAGATAGACACGGCATTTTCCACCGCCGAGCATCAACTGGTTAAATTTAATCCCTTGCTTAACTGGAGTTCGGCGCAGGTCTGGGATTATATTGAAGCCTATCAGGTGCCTTATAACGAATTGCACGAAAAAGGCTTTATCAGCATAGGCTGCGAACCCTGCACCCGTGCCGTGCTGCCCAATCAACATGAAAGGTCAGGCCGTTGGTGGTGGGAGTCGGGAGCGAAAAAAGAATGCGGATTACATGCGGGGAATTTGAAAAAGTAATTGCAGGAGACCGGGCGGCCGCCCTGAGTATTTTCGGCATGGGCTGAGACTTGTTATCTGAAAAAAGGGGGCAGCGTCTCATGACTGAATTGGATGTCGTTAAAACACCCTCTATCATTTTGTCGAAAAGGCAGGCACTTTGATTTGTAAAGTCAGATATGAAAAGAAAAGGTGTATGGATAATGCGGGATAAACCGTAATTCCCAGTTCAGATATACTGCAAACGGTCATGGATTGCGCTTTTTAGAACCCCCTCACCCCAGCCCTCTCCCGAAGGGAGAGGGGGACAAAAGCCGCAATCCGTACCCGTGCCGAGTATAACTCAGCTAGTCCAGGTCACTCAGGTACAAATCTTCAATCAGCTTTCTTTCTTCTTGCGTAAGTAAAATCGGGGAATATTTTATTTCGGAACGGCGTTGTTCGGAAAACAATTGCTGCCGCCGATCACTTGCGCGTCTTTCATCACTGCGTCTGCTCATATCGCGACGATTCGATTTTGGCCAAGCCAGATAATGATTTTTTATATTTTCCACCCACTCTGGCGACCCGAATGGATAGGGCGTCTGGCGTCTGTCAGCCATGCGCCGCGTCATTGACGACCTGCGCGGGTTACGTCGAAAATCATATAGGTTCATGTTTCGTTTCCTCCCCGGCGATTTTTGGGGTGTGTGTCCAAGGCAATGAGCATAAAACAAAAGGCTATTATCTGATTTTCAATGGATTCAGTCTATAAGTTTTCGTGCTTATTCATATCAAAAAAGACCAGAATTTTCAAGCCGTTCATCGTGGTATTTTTTATTAAATCAGTCGTAAGACTACCCTATCTCAGGATTGGTGCGCGAATGCCGTAAAGGCTGTAAAACAAGTCCGCGTCTGCATTAATTTGACTGTGTTCTAGTTGCTTAATGAATTCTGCCAGTTGCTGCTGTTGCACATCGAAAAATATAGTAGTGTAACTGCCAGAAGCCCCGGCACTATGGTAAGCGTATCTTTTTCCGCCGCTCATCTCAGGTCTTCACCAGAAATAAATGAAACTTGTTTGGCCGACCAACAGCGCCTCATCACTAAAGCAATAAACGATGATGAAACGCCATAGGCGGTAAAACCTGGTTTATTGTCCGTCGTCGAACTCTGTTGGCGATGAGCTTGGCATTTGCTCTGCTTCGGTAATTGCTTCCTGTGAGGCGCTGTCTTCAGTCGCTTCCACCCATGCCGTTGTCTCCGATTTATTCATATCGGCAACCCAGTCGCGCCAGATCGAGATCAGTACCGCCATTAGCGTAGGCCCTAAAAATAAGCCCAGTAGACCGAAGTTTTCCAGTCCGCCGAAAATGCCGAGCAGCGTCCAGATGAACGGCAGTTTAACCGCACCACCGATTAATCTGGGGCGTACATAATTGTCGGCCAGCAGGATAACCACCACGCCGAACACAAACAGCGAGCTTCCCGCCGCCATGTGTCCTTCGGCAACCAGCACCAACGCACAGGCGCCGAAAATCAGTTTGGCCGCGAACGGAATCATCGCAAAAACACCGGTCAATGCACCCAGCATGGCCGGATGACTCAATCCGGCAAAGGCATAGCCTACGCCCAGCAGCAAACCTTCGCCCAAGCCGACCAGCACCAGGCCGTTGACGGTGGCGCGCACCGCCGCTGTGGCGTGAATGGCGTAACGGACGCCGGTTTCGCCAAACAGTTTTCGGTTGGTCGCAAGCACATATTGACTCAGCCCCGTGCCGTGTTGATAAACAAAAAACAGCACCAACAACGTCAGTAAAAAGCCGAAGAAACGGTGCAAAAGTTGGCTGGCGAAGTCCTTGGTATAAGTGATAGCGCTCCCGGTTCCCAGCCAGTGCAAAGATTCATTGGCCGCGACCGGATTGCCCAAGGCATTCATCCAGCTATCTTTTGCCCATTGACCTATCAGGGGTATGGTTTCCAGCCAGGCAGGCGGTGGGATGCCGACATGTTGCGCTTCGGTCAGGATTTGTCCGAGTGATTGCGCCTCATCAAGCAACCGGCTCAAACCGTAACCCAATGGCACAAGAATAAGCGCGCCGATTAACAACGTCAGCAGCAAAGCCCCCCAAGTGACTTTGCCGTGCACTTCATTGGAGGCTAACAGACGTTGATAAATCGGCCAAGTGGTGATGGCAAGTACGACGGCCCAAACCAGTAAAGCCAGAAAGCTGTGTAAAACCCAACTACCCAGCAGCAGTAAAATAAAACCGCCGATAAGACGCGCTTTGACTTCCATAGTATTTGTCATAATTTATAGTTCGGTCGACTGCATGGATGCAGGAGGTAGGGCAACGCAGGAGCAGTTGCCGACGACTGCACGGATGCAGGAGGTAGAGCAACGCAGGAGCAGTTGCCGACGACTGCACGGATGCAGGAGGTAGAGCAACGCAGGAGCAGTTGCCGAGACTTAAAAAAGAATTCACTGTAAACGAAATCCTCGTAGAGTGTAGGTTGGGTTAGCGTAGCGTAACCCAACATTTACTGCGTTAATGGGTTGGGTTACGGCTACCGCCTAACCCAACCTACGCTGCTGACGACCTTCGCATAGCGCGGTAATCAGAACATAAATCAACATTAATGCACTGGCCAATAGCCACGGCTGCCAGGCGATAGTCATCAACAATTGTCCGTGAGCAAAATACAAGCCGATGCCTAGTCCGATATAACTAATCACGCGTTTAACGTCGTAATCCACCGGATAATATTTTTGCCCCAACAGATACGAGACGATAGCCATGCTGGCGTAGCAGGCCAGCGTCGCCCAAGCCGAACCCACATAACCGAGCAGCGGTATCCACCACACATTGAGCACGATAGTCAGCGCCGCTCCGGCTAAAGATACCGAAGCGCCCATCAAGGTACGATCGGTTAATTTATACCAGATGGACAGGTTAATATAAATACCCAGACATAGATTAGCCAGCAGTAGAATCGGCACGACTTCAAGGCCGGCGCGGAATTCGTCGCCGACAAAGTACTTAAAGAAATCGATAAATAAGGTTACCAGCAGGAAGATGAACACGCAGAAAATAACAAAAAACTTGAGCACCACCGCGTAAACCTGGCGGGCATCGCTTTTGTCGGCGTAAGCAAAGAAGAACGGCTCGGCCGCATAACGGAAAGCCTGAATGAACAGCGACATCAGAATTGACAGTTTGTAACAAGCGCTGTAAATGCCCAGCATCTTCATGTTGGTCAGGGCATCGTAAGGTAGCAGGTACTTTAGCAGGACGCGGTCGAGCATTTCGTTGATGATCCCGGCGAAACCGATGACCACCATCGGCAACGAATAGCGAACCATGCGGCCGAATAATGCCCGGTCAAATCCCCAGGCAAGGCCGGCTAATTGAGGCGCAAGCAGCAAAAATTTAAAGCCGCTGGCCAATAGATTGGCGATAAAAATATAGCCTATGCCTATGGCGGGGTTGTAGATCGGCGCTATCCATGATTCGGGGTTGGCCGCGTAGAGTTTGGGGCAATAGATGATGAAAAACAGGCTGAGCAGCACGGTTACCCCTATTTCGAATATCTTGATGCCGGCGAAGCGGAAGGCCCTGTTTTCCGCCCTCAGCCGGGCAAACGGAATGGCGGCAATCGCATCCAGGATTAAAATCAGGCTAAAGCACAGTACATATTCCGGGTGATTGGCGTAGTTCAGCGCCGCCGAAAGCTGTGTGTTGATCAACAATATCAGCGTAAAAAAGCCCAGATTGACCAGTACTACGAATATCAGTGCTGTGGAATAGGCGAGATCGGGGCCGGTGCGCTCCTTATCGCGAAACCGAAAATAGCCGGTTTCAAAGCCGAACAACAGCAATACGGAAAAAAATCCGGCGTAGGCATAAAATTCCGACACCACCCCGTATTCCGCTGCGGTGAAGTAATAGGTGTACAGCGGCACCAACAGATAGTTGAGGAATCGGCCGAAAATACTGCTGAGGCCGTAGACCGCAGTCTGAGATGCAAGTTTTCTTATAATGCTCATGGCGCGGAATTATACATGAACTCGGCAATTGCTCCTGCATAACCCACATGGATGTGGGGAATACAGATATTGAAGGAGCAAATATTTGCCCATGTAGTCGTCGGCGCACCGCTACGCTGCTTCTGCATAATCGACAGGGACACGAGGAACTCTAGCAATACCGTTCATCCTAAAAAACCGCAGTGGGTCCATGAAAAGCACGAAAGAAATCAGTATATTGTTATTTACCCTTTGGGTGAGCGATGGCTTACAGTTTGGTATCTATTGGAAAGCTTTTGTGCTTTTTGTGTCGCCTACTTTTGGTTTTCGTTTTTCAGGTTCATGGAGAAATTCGGGCTCGTCACCATGATTCAGTCTTTATTCCTGGCATAAAACCACATCTGATAAATACTGATCAAAATTTGCATGCCCATCGAAATTCCCATTAACGCACCGCTGGCAACCACCACGTAGGCGAATGAAGGAATGGATTTGGTAATAAACCATGACAGGACATCCAATAACATCGCGGCAAAAGGGATGACGACTGCAACTCTTTTTACGATCACATTAATATCGCAAAGCAGGAAAATCTTGCCGATAAAAAACAAAATAAACGCAATGCCGAATAAATGGATATGAGAAACCCTGATTAAACGCGGGTATGATGCGCCTCCGCTATGGGCCACTTCGGATACGCCTGCGTAATGGGTTAAATCGGGCAGGGAAGGATTGATAGCGGGCGTATGACACTTAATGCAGTCGCGATTTAATATCGGGGCGATTTTTTGGTCGTAATCGGGTTCGTCGGCACCGCCTTGTATCCATTTTGAAATGACTTCCTTATCGTTTTTATATTTCAGGTTAGGTTCCATGATGCCGTTAATGGCCGAGCCCAAGCGCGTTTGGTCATTCGAGCCGTGATAATTAATGGTTACATCGGCAATGGATAGGCCGGCGACGCCGTCATGACCCTGATGGGTGTAATACAGATTGCCCAAGGCAACCAGATAGCCGAGTCCGACGGTTAGCAAAAAGACGGTATTTAAAATGCGTTCGCTGACGGAAATATCGCGAAAGCGGGTATAAGATTCGGACATAGCGGTTCTTGAAGAGTGATTATGAGCAGTGCGGGAAGGGTTGATTTCAGGATAAATAACGTCCGATAATTGTACTAATTGTAGCGTTGCAATTATTTGATGTAAAAGTTTAATGACCAGTAAACGGGAGTGTCGCCAAATTGACAAACTTCCTTTCCATTACCATTGTTGCTCGCGAGTGGTTATAATTAAATATATATAATGTTGATCAGAGAGGCGCGGTTTAATCCCTAATCTTTCCTTGGCATACTGCTCCCGTATTGCTCCGATTCCTGCATAATTCACAGGTATGCGACTGGATGGACAGATTTGGGACCCGTCATTTTGCCCCTTGGGCTACAATTCCAACCGAAAAAGAGATGCAATTATTTTGATGTTAATACTGAAGGCAGAATGCTTGAATAGTCCCGAAATGAAAGAGCCGGGAGTTCGTTTTGAGGTTAATGTCCGGCAAAGCTTCCGCTCCTGCTCACGCCCCTTACCTACATCCTTGTAGGCAATGAGAATACATAAACGAGCGCTTTCACGCTTACTGCTGCTTTATGTTTTGGGCGGATGTATCGTAATCGGAATAGCGGTTACCACGCTGGTAAAAAAAGAGGTGCAGACCTCTAAATATCAGGCGCGTTACCTGTCGACAATAAGCAAGCAATTGAGTTCTGAGCTCAAGCCGGGGCATAGTTCGGCGATACGTTATCCTGATCACGGCCCTTACGACCAGCGTTTGGGCTACACGCTGTTGTCGGACGAGATAGCTCGCCTGGAGAAGTCAGGTTATAGCGTGACCACGCAGGCCTCTATTTCGCCGATGATGAGCCGGTTGGTCGATGATTACGGCTTGTTTCCCATTTATCAAGAGAAAACCCGGGCCGGGCTTCGCATTGTCGATCAAGCCAACCGAACTATATTCAGCGCTGTTTATCCCACTCATGGTTATCCCGATTTTAATGCTATCCCGCCGTTGGTATTGAATACCTTGCTGTTTATAGAAAACCGGGAGTTGCTTGACGAAAATCACAGAAATATTAATCCGGCGGTGGAATGGGATCGCTTGGGCTTTGCCGCATTACAAATGATGGCGCGAAAACTGGGCGCGGACATCAACGTGCCGGGCGGCAGCACCTTGGCGACGCAGTTGGAAAAGTACCGGCATTCGCCGGACGGCTATACCGAGTCAATGATCGAAAAGCTTCGCCAAATGGGCAGCGCATCGATACGCGCCTATTTACTGGGGCCGGATACGCGTGAAATGAGACGGCAAATCGCGCTCGCTTATTTAAATTCCATGCCGCTTGCCGCGACTGCAAAATTAGGCGAGGTGCATGGTTTGGGTGATGGCTTGTCGGCTTGGTTCGGCGCCGATTTTAACGCGGTTAACCAACTGCTCAGTCAGAAATCGCTCAATTCAACCGAACGGGTTACCTCTCAGCAGGCGAAAGCTTACCGACAGGTGTTGAGTATCCTGCTGTCGCAAAGACGACCTTCCTATCTTTTAGGCCCCGGTTATAACGCACTGCAAAATCTTACCGACAGTTATTTGCGCGTGTTGGCGGAACAGGGAGTTATTTCAGCGTCATTGCGGGATGCGGCCTTGCAGGTGTCTACAGTGCGTTTGCCTAAGTCGGATCAAATGCCGGTCAAATTTATGGCCGAACAAAAGACCCAGAATGTGTTGCGCACTCGTCTTGCCAAGACGCTGGGCGTAAAGTCCAACTATGAGCTGGACCGTCTGGATTTAACCGTTAAAACCACACTCGATTACGGCACTCAGCAGGCGGTTACCCATGCGTTACGCCAGTTGAGCGAGCCCGATAAGGCCAGAGCCGCAGGCATAGTGGGCTTTAGAATGCTGAATGAAAATATCGACCTGGCTCCGATAGTTTATAGCCTGATGTTGTTCGAGCGTGGCGAAAAAGGCAATCTGCTGCGCATCCAGACCGATAATTACGACCAGCCGCTCGATATTAACGAAGGCATACGGCTGGATTTGGGTTCAACCGCCAAGCTGCGGACGATGGTGCATTATCTGGAGCTGGTTACCGAGATTTATCAGCAATATAAAGACCTGCCGCCGCAGGAACTGGGCCGGATTGAATTGCACCCGCGCGATTATTTATCGGCCTGGGTTATTGCTCAGTTACGTGCGAATCGACAAATAAATCTGGAGGATTTGCTGAACCAGGCCTTGGATCGACGTTACTCGGCCAGTCCTTACGAGAATTTTTATACCGGCGGCGGCGTGCATAGTTTTAATAATTTCACCCCGGATGAAAATTTTAAAATCATGTCAGTGCGCGATGCGTTACGCGATTCGGTCAATCTGGTGTTCGTTCGGTTAATGCGCGATCTGGTCTATCATCATCTTTATAAACCGGAAGGCATAGCGCGATGGCTGGAAATCCCTGATGATCCTCGGCGCATGGAATATCTGGAACGTTTTGCGGATAAGGAAGGCCTGGTTTATTTAAGACGTTTTTACGACAAGTATCACGGCAAGCCAACCGACGAAATCATGGAGTTGCTAACCCAGAGAGTCTTTGCCAAGCCTTCGCGTCTGACCATGCTTTACCAGGCGGTTTATCCGGACGCAGATACTCATGCGCTTAGCGGTTATTTGAATGCCCATTTATCCGCCACGGCCTTGGATGCGGAAGATATTGAGCAACTTCACCAGAAGTATTCGCCAGAGAATTTCGATTTGCAGGATCAGGGCTATATCACCAAAGTTCATCCCCTCGAATTGTGGCTGGTCGGTTATCTGGTTCAACATCCCGATGCCACGCGCGTTGAAGTTATCGCCGCCAGTACCGAACAGCGGCAGAATGTCTACCGGTGGCTGTTTAAAAGCAGCCGGAAAAACGCCCAGCAACGGCGGATCATGACCTTGCTGGAGGATGAAGCTTTTAAGCAGATTCATACCGCATGGGATCGATTGGGTTATCCGTTCGGATCGTTAACGCCTTCTTATGCGACCTCCATCGGCGCGTCGGGCGACCGCCCGGCGGCATTGGCCGAACTGATGGGTATTTTACGCAATGACGGTTTAAGATTGCCGACAGTCCGGTTCGACAGCCTGCATTACGCCCAGGCGACACCTTATGAAACCGTGCTGGACAAGTTGCCTGAGCAAGGCCAGCAGGTGCTTGCACCCGAAGTGGCGAAAGCGGCGCGCGGCGCGCTGATCGGCGTGGTCGAGGCGGGCACGGCAGGGCGGCTTCGGGGCATATACAAAAGCGCTGACGGCAAACCGCTGTCGGTCGGCGGTAAAACCGGAACCGGAGATCATCGCCGTGAAATATGGGGAGCAGGGGGGCGCTTGATCGACTCGATATTCATCAGCCGTGCCGCCACTTTTACCTTTTTCCTCGGGGATCGATTTTTTGGTGTGATTACCGCCTATGTGGCGGGGCCGGATGCCGAGAAGTATCACTTTACCAGCTCATTGCCGGTACAAATAATCAAGTTTCTGGAGCCCACGCTGGCGCCTTTGGTGAATAAAACAGCGGGTGGCGATGCTTCCGGATTGCTGGTGAATTTAAAAACGGCCGAGACAGGGAAGGGCAATGGTCCGGCTTTCGTATCCCCGCTTTAATGGGTATTGCAATCCTTGATCGGCAGGGTTAACGGCATTGCACCTCACACCATTGGCTATGTAACCGATGCTGATTCAAGGCCTGCAAGGCTTTAACAAGTCGGCCGGGCCTAAATGAATGCCCACTTTGTAATATGCTGAAACACGACAACCCCCGTTTTATGTAGTCCCGACATCTGCCGGGTAATCAAAAAAATCAACAAAATAAGCTTTATCTTGAACAGGGTTTCTGCCGCAGCGGAAAGTTATTTCCCCCAGCACTCAGTCACTTTTGCGGCAGTTGTTTGAACGCTAGCCGACGTCGTTTTCCCGTCTTTATTAACAGCAAAAGTGCCGCATGTAGCGTCTGCAAATGGACTTAGCGGGGCGGCAGTAACTGTGTAAGTTGTGGCTGTTGGGGTGCCTGATATGGCAATGGTGTAATAACCATCAGGTGAGGGCGAGGTAATGCCTGCTGCTGAAAGTGTGGTGGCATATGTCGTATTGTTAGCCCTGTATTTTTCCTGCGCTAATTGCGCATTCAAAAGCGCCGCCTTGGCATCAGAGCGTTTTCCTCGGGTTACGTAGTCCGAATAAGCGGGGACAGCAATAGCGGCAAGAATCCCGATTATAGCCACTACAATCATCAATTCCATTAACGTAAAACCGGAAGACCGTTTGAATGTGTTCATTGTTTCGCCTTTTTAAAGTTATGTTATTGAGCAAATATAGCATAGCCAACATATTGCGAAGGTAAATTGAATAACGCTTGGATTTTGCAGACAAACTGTAGATTAGCTAACGGATTAAAAACAATAGTAATCTATAATCAAGCAACATAAAAAGGTGGATAGACATGAACAGACAAAAAAACGCCGGATTTACCCTGCTTGAGACAATGATAGTCGTTGCCATAATTGGCATACTCGCAGCTATAGCCGTGCCTTCATTTCAAAGCATGCTTGAGATTAATCGTTTAAAACAAGCGGTTGAATCGTTTCAGTCGGATATGCAATTTGCACGAACCGAAGCGTTCAAACAAAGCACAGGCGTTATAGTTTCACGCACAACAGGTGATGCGGGCGCATGGTGCTATGGATTGGCAAGAGATATTCCCACAACCAGAACAAGTTGCGATTGCACGGTAACCGATACAACATCTGCCAGCTATTGCGATATGAAAATCGTTTCAGGCACCGGTTTTAGTTTTATCAATATGGATTCCGCAAGCAGTAATAACAGCACTTTTGATTTTAGACGCGGAACCATAGGTAATAATGGTGTGACGTTCAGCACCGCCAATTATGCGGCCAGGGTTGTTTTTAGTGCTGTAGGGCGGGTAAGGATTTGCTCACCCGCCACAGTAGCCAACCCCATGCCGACAGGCAAGGTAGGTTTGCCTGGTAAGCCAAATTGCACCTAATAGCCCTGCACAGAGAATCGACGATGAAAAAACAAACCGGCTTCACGCTCATAGAAATCATGATTGCCTTGGTGCTTGGCTTGATTGTTCTTTCAGCCACTATTGGTATTTATATCTCCACTGTTAAAGGAAGTACGGATACCATTAATTCCGCACGATTGAATCATGATCTTGAGTCAGTTATGTCTCTGATGGTCAATGATATTAGACGGGCGGGCTATTGGGGGGGGGCGAAAGAGGGCGTTGACAGCTCGACAAACCCATTCACAATAGGTACTGCCAATATACAAAGTCCATCGGCTTCGTGCATCTTATACACTTATGACGGAGGTAGCGGAGTAACTAGCGGTGTAAATAATGACTCCAACGGACTTATTGATGCCGATGAATATTATGGTTTTCAGCTTACTGGAGGCGCGGTCACAATGCGGACTACGGGGACGCCAACAGCAAATTGCGCTGATGGCAATTGGGAAACCATGACAATAGACTCGGGAGGTCAACGCATTAACATCACCGCATTAACATTTACCATAGCCTATAAATGCCTGAATGTTTCAACCTCTCTTTCTTATGGTACGACATGTGCGGCGGCAGCCACGGCAGGAAACCTGACTGCTGGGCAAAAAGCCGCTGAATCCCGGCAGATTGATATTGTTTTGACCGGCCGGTTGGTAAATGACACCGCGGTTACAAAAACACTAACAGGCAGCGTAAAAGTAAGAAATGATCGTATTTTTACACAAACGTAGTTGCTTCAAGGGACTCAATGATGAAAACAATAATACAGCCTGATTTAAGCCGCCAGCGTGGTGCAGCTACTTTACTCACTGTGCTGGTACTATTGATTGGCATAACACTGGTAACGCTGACCACTTCAAAAACGGTTCTGGTTGAAACTCAAATAGCCGCCGATAACTACAGAACGGCTCAGGCTGTCGCTGCGGCCAATTATGCAATGGATTATGGGGTTAATTATTTTAATAACGGTGGGTTTGATCAAGTTAATAATGGCACTGGAGCCGCCGGTAGTGATGGTGTTGTAGATATTGTTACGGTGCCTAATTTGGCGTCCGCCTATGGTAGTCAAACAACATATGGAACTCTGACATTTGACAATTCACTGGCTACTCGCTGTGCGCCAGCAACGGTTGGAATGAAAAGCGGCCTGATCACGGCCATTGGCTTTAGCGATGACAGGCTTGCAAGCCGAACCATTACTCAATGCCTTGTTCCTATGGCTATACTGCGAAACGGCGGCCCCAAACAGCCGTTGGTTGCCCAAGCCAGTGTTGCGTTAACAGGAAATGCCCGGATTATTAACCGTTATACCAATACCACTATTTGGTCGGGTGACGCTGTTTCCATTGGCAGTTCATCTGCGATGGAAACTTATATTAAAAATCCGGCGGCTGGAGTATTAACTCAGGCCCAGTTGCTTGATACAAACGACGGCAATAACACCCAATTAGTTTCAAACAGGAATTTAGGCAATGGCCTGGATATTATCGATAAAGATCCCTCTTTAGGTACTCTAATTGGTTTGGATTTTTTTAAGAATTTCTTCAATGCCGACTCACGCGCGCAAGTGAAAGCAATGGCTGATGCCGCAGGCCAATCTTATACATCAATGAGTCAAGCGGTTACTACCCCTGTCAAGTCAGGGCTTATCTGGGTTGAAGGGAATCAATCTATGAATGGCGGCACTATTGGGAGTATAACTGCTCCGGCCATCGTGGTGATTAACGGCGATTTTACTCTGGGCGGCGGCGCTACTATATACGGGGTGTTATATGTCGCTGGCAAATACACGATAAACGGTACGCCTCAGGTTATAGGCTCCAATGTTGTAGAAGGTACCGATCTGGCTACCGGGTTGCAGGCAACCGCTCCCATCGTTGGCGGCACCGGTACTATAAGCCTGGTTTTCTGGCAGGATATTGAGGGCGGGGCTGCCAACCCATTGAAAGGCTTAACTTCCGTAGTCGGCGGGTCGTGGCGTGACTGGTAGTATCCACATGTTGTTCATTAAAAGGCTCTGGCTATGAAACATTCAATAATAAAAAGTCAAAAAGGTATCGGCCTGATTGAGGTATTAATCGCGACCGTTGTGGTTGCCGTAGGCTTGCTTGCCGTTGCTTCCTTACAGGGCAAGTTTATGTCCAGCAGTGGTGGTAGCAAGACGCGTGCAGAGGCTCTGGTGCTTGCAGAGCAAAAGCTGGAACAACTGAGAAATAATGTTACGAAAGACAGTTATGACACTGCGCTTGTTGCAAATACCAATCCTGCTGTTCCTGTCGCCGACTCGCTCAATCCGATCGCCGGTGCGAATGCCAGTTTTACCCGAACCTGGACGATTACGGATGTCGCACCGCCTGTTCCGCCGTTTACAGCAGCCGATCCTAAGTTAAGAAAAATATCCGTGCAAGTAGGTTGGGACGCCAACGGCGATGGCACTATCACACCTCCGGATGAAACAGTTAATGTCGTAACCGAAATGGCCTGGATTGATCCTGCAAAAGCTGCCGAGTATGCGGCAGCAAATGCAGGCGGAAGTACGTCGGTTGCAAGTCCCAGACAAAATGCATCGGAGGATGTGGCCGCTGAGAAGGTAATAGGCGGTACGGCTTTAACCATACCCAGCGGTGTAACAGCAGGGACTGCTACTTCAATTAACGTTACAGTTCCCGCAACAACGACCTCCGGTGGCGGCAGCGTCACAATATACCAGGTGGGGCCTGGATCGCATTACTATACATTGACCGATAGTACATTCGTATCGCCGGGGGTCATTGCGGTTTTTTTATGCACCACAACTTGCACACACATTCAGAATCACTTTGGCGGCGTGGTTCATCGCATTGCCGGCACCGTCCATTCGACGAGTTCAAATGGTTTTACCAACATTAAGGTTGCCTGGACGTCCAGCTCGGTCAATGATTGCTATAACGGGGATATAACCGTGGTGAGTGGATCAGGTTCTGATCAATACCGGTACAGGCCTTATGAATGTATTTATGCGGGGAATTGTAATGCAACGGACAACGGCGTAAACGGATGCTTTCCGGATAGCGTTGTTTCGGATGATCAAATAATTGCCAAAAAGGTTGGCCCAGGCGGCGAATACGGCGATGTGGGCTTATTAGGCGTGGACGATCAGGGGGGGGATAGGGAGCAGGTTTGTTTGCTTGAAGACACGGTAGATCCAGCAACCAGTCCTTTGTTAGCTGCCAGTGGCAGCGCAGTATTAAATGAAAATTACCTGTATTCGGTCACTAAACGTTTTTATGCGGCGCGAAGAATAAAACGCAATACTGCGACTTCGATTAATGATCAAAAAACAGAAGGCATTAACCACTCCTATACCAATCATAATTTTTTGGTTATTTCACGGGGTACAGGTGCTACGGCAAATCAGCTATGTAATCTTAAAGCTGCTGCCAAAATCATTCGATTAGCTCCCAGGGAGATATTCAAAACGCTGGATCAAAGCGCATCTAATACGGTTTTAGCTATAACTGATTTCGTGGGCGCTGCCGGTACGGCTAAGACATTCACCGGAATTATCAACGGTAACGCAACCAAATTAAAACTGATTATTCCGGATGTGGGGAACTGTTATCTCAACAACAATAACGGCTCTGCCTTGAATGCGTATGCGTGCGCCCTGCCGACAGGTACTACCAGTACTGTTATTAAAGGCGGCAGTAATGAACGCCCTAGTCTTAATCCTTCGGTATTCGCCTCATGCACAAAAACAGGTGCGACTACTTGTACGTGGCCAGACGACTTTACAGCTTCAGCAGTGCCGTCTGATAATTGCACTACACCGTGGGGAACGTCTGTTACCAGTGGCAGCGTTGTAACCGCCTACCTAAACGAGGCCGAACCTTATGGGAACGTTGCTGTTCCGCCTAATACTTGCCAAAATGCCGAAACCCGCACTTGCAGCGGGACACCGGGTACTTTTAGTCCGGCATTTACTTATAACGAACAAACTTGCGCTATTGCAACTTCGCCCAACTGTACCACTCCGTGGAATGTTGCTGTTGTCAATGGAGGCCATGTAAATTCCTATGACGTTGCATCGGTGCCTTTTGGATATACATGCCCAGCTCTTGTTGAGCGTACATGTACGGACGGCATCTTGAGCCCCGGCGGTAATTTTTCAGCTTGCACCGTTCAATCTACGCGTGACATTACAGTAACCGCTACACAAACCGGCACCGGAACCGTTTCAGGCATTACTGTCTCTGGAACAGGAGCAACATGTGTGGGGCTAGTTTGTACAGTAGGCAACGCCTGGACGGGTACGCTGACCGCAACAGGCACTTGTAGCGGCTCACCCGCATCAGTCAGTGGTACCAGCTCGTCTATTATAGCCTCAGCAACATCGGCGACTATCACCTTGGGAAGTTGTACCGGGCCTGTTTGTACTACGCCTTGGAACGCAACTGTTGCCAGCGGAGGTTCAACGACTGCATATCTGGCGTCCAGCGTGCTGTCGCCAAGTACGTGTACCAGTGAACTGCGTTTTTGTAATGATGGCGTCTTGGCTGGCACCTATACCAATCAGTCCTGTACTGTTATCCCTACCTATGCAATTACCGTAGCTGCGGCTAATAGTAGTGGCTCTGTTTCGTCCAGTACTTGCAACGGAGGCTCTTGTTCAGGGTTGGTTGCTGGAACCTATACCGTTGCGGCAACGCTTAGTGGAGGTGATACCTGCTCAAAATCCTATGCGATTACCGGAAACACAACTGTGACTGTTACAAAAGGCACAGGACAGGGAGCGGTTTGTTCAATGGCTCCTTAGTCATGTGGGGTTGGGTTGCCAGGCTTTGGCAACCCAATATTTGTTGATTAGCATAGAACACGGAGCCGCTTTGGTGTGTAAAACCCAGGGCGGTTTTTTTTATGTTAGTAGGAATAGACAATCAGACAGCAGGTGAATGAGGGCAGGATGCATAACATCAAAAGTAGGTTTCGTTAGTGTTACAGAGATCGCTCGCCTTAATCTATTTATCGCTGGCAATTACCACAGAACACAGTTGAGCGGTTAGCTATCCTGATTTCTGTTAGCGGCTGATTACAGCTGGCACACGGCAATCCCGCACGACCATAAACCTTAAGTTGCTGCTGAAAATAACCCGGTTTTCCGGCTTCATTGACAAAATCCCTCAGTGTTGTACCGCCTTGCTGAATGGCTTGCTGTAAAACCACACGAATGCATTCAGCCAGTTTTTGATAACGGGCCAAAGAAACTTTGCCTGCCTGTCGCGTAGGTTGTATGCCGGCCATAAACAAGGCTTCATTGGCATAAATGTTTCCAACTCCTACAACGATATGACTGTCCATAATGAACGACTTTACCGCTATTTTGCGGTTTCTGGATAACGAATAAAGCAGCTCGCCGCTGAAGTCGGATAACAGCGGTTCAGGGCCTAAATTTTTGAGCAATTGATGTTCTTCAGCGGGTTCCGTGGTCCATAACACCGCGCCAAATCGGCGGGGATCATTAAAACGCAGTATCGTCCCATCATTAAAAATAAAATCAATATGGTCGTGTTTGCCGACTGTCTGGTTTGTAGACATAATCCGTAAACTGCCGGACATGCCTAAATGTAAAAGTACCGTGCCGGAAGTGGTGGAAAATAGCAGATACTTTGCCCTTCTGGACACTGATTGAATGCTGAGCCCTGTTAAAGTTTGACTGAGTGTTTCAGGCACAGGCCAGCGCAGTTTTGGCTGGCGGATGATTACCTGTTTAATGATTTGCCCTTCAATATGTGGCGCGATGCCTCGGCAGGTGGTTTCAACTTCAGGTAATTCAGGCATGAGGTAGGTTTTTAATCAGGGCTGCGTTTTAGTTGGTGTTATAAAGTTTAACATGGATATGATTGTAAGTTTCAGGGCGTTCCGTCCCATGTTGAGGGCTAACATAAGTGTAATTTGTCATTAAACCGCACTCACTATCAATGATGCACCGGTTGATATTCTGTTTTTTCATAAAATGGGTTAAGTAAATTGTGTAACTAATTATTTTTAAAGTAAGAGTGTCTTGCAACTTAGCCTTTTCAGTCATTAAAAATAGATTATAATCAGTCTGCACTTAGTTGATAGTTTTACTATAAAGTTATTCCGTACTTTATTTTTGAAGAATCGCCATTTGGATCGCTATTAACCGAGGGTGGCGCTAAGTTTATTTTTCACAATATTCATTTACTAAAAGAAGAAAACGGTATGAGCAGTGTTTGGGTGATAGGCAATCATGTGAAGGTTCAGGGTATGTCCAATGATTTTAAAATACTTTCTTATAACTTTATTTTTGGTGGCAGTGTTGAAATGATTTTGGAATCACCTGAAGGCAGTAGGATTTTCTTAAGGCGTAGAAAATCGCAAGTCTCCGATATTGAGGATGAGTATAATTTTGACGCCGGTTCTAACGATGAGAATTACAGCTATTAGTGTGGGTTGTGGCGGATTTTTAGTCAGTAAACAACGGGCAACAAGTAAGTTGGGATGACGAAGGAATCTTACAAGCTGTCTCCGAAGGGATGGGGTTCGTATCCTACGGGTCGGGTCCTGATTCCTTTTTGAAGAAACGCAGCTATTTGACGATACGGTAGCTTGTTGTGTAAGGCGCAAAAAAATGCGCCTTACTGAGGTTTAATGCGGCAGACGCCCTTAATCCACCGGCTGTTTTAGACTTGCCAAATCAATAACGAAACGGTACTTCACATCACTTTTCAACATGCGCTCGTAGGCTTCGTTAATCTGTTGGATAGGGATGATTTCGATGTCTGAAGTAATGGCGTTTTCAGCGCAAAAATCGAGCATTTCCTGAGTTTCCTTCAAACCGCCAATCAAAGAACCGACAATACGGCGACGCTTGAAAATCAAGTTTCCGACAGCGGGTGACGGATGCGGGTGATCAGGTAAGCCCACCAGGCATAAAGTACCATCACGCTTCAATAATGCCGTGTAAACATCCAGATTATGCGGCGCGGCCACGGTGTTAAGGATAAAGTCAAAACTGGCAAGATGCTTTTGCATTTCATCCTGATTTTTGGATACCACCACTTCATCAGCTCCGAGCCGATTGGCATCTTCTGCCTTGTCTGGCGAAGTGGTAAAAAGTACGACGTGTGCGCCAAACGTATGGGCGAATTTTATCCCCATATGGCCAAGTCCGCCTAAACCAACGATGCCGACTTTGTCCCCCTTGCCTACCCTCCAGTGCCTTAACGGGGAATAAGTGGTAATGCCCGCACATAACAAGGGGGCTACGGCCGCCGGATTCAGCTTATCCGATACATGTAGCACAAAATCCTGGTTGACGACGATCTGCCCGGAGTAGCCACCGTAGTTTGTACCGCCGGTATGCTTATCGGGACTGTTATAAGTAAACACTGCATTGTTACAAAATTGTTCCAGATTATCGCGGCAATCCGGGCATGTCCGGCAGGAATCGACCAGGCAACCCACACCAACGGTATCTCCGAGTTTAAAACCGGTTACCTCATTACCCACTTTTGTCACTTTGCCGACAATTTCATGGCCGGGCACCATCGGAAACACCGAGCTACCCCACTCGTTGCGCACTTGATGAATGTCAGAGTGACAGACCCCGCAGAAGAGAATCTCAATCTGGACATCGGTTGGCGTAAGATCACGTCGTTCAAAACTGAACGGTACCAGTGGAGAGTTGTGATTATGGGCAGCATAACCAATAGTCTTTTGCATAATAGGCTCCTGGAATGTGAAACAGCGACCAATAGTTACTATTTTCAGCGGCTATTAGCAGTTTAAATGTAATTGTCTTTTTTCCACGCCGATGGGCAATTAAAACAATAGTTGATCTCTATATTTAGATACCTTTAAGAAACCATTAATGAAACGCTTTTAAGATGGAATCTGCTCGCTTGAAGCTGTCGAGAATAAACGGACTAATAAAAGTTCAACTCGAAACAATTTAAGTCATCATATTACCGGATTAATATCATGAAGCGTCACCACATTTTCAATCGGACTCATCAAGAAGTATATAGGAAAGTTGCTATTCATGAAGCTGGACATGCAGCGGCTATTTACCTAGGCAACAAACAAAAAAGACTGCCTCCGGTTTTTTTTCAGATTTTTATAACTCCGGTGAATGATGACATTCAATCATCCCGGTTTTTAAATAAGCCTAATACTAAATATATTGTAAACATAGACGGTGGCCGCTTAATTCATACGCTACCCTCCTCAATTAAAGAAGCAACAGACGGGTTTTCTCCAGCCCAGGTAATTGCTTATCGATGCGCTTTTGAAGCTGATATGATTAACATACTGGTCGGATCTTTGGCTGAAGCAAAATATATCGTGCACCGAGGCGGAGAGCTTATTAACCCTCGTCTGATACATTTAAATACCGAATATTACTTTAATGGTACTTCCGAATTAGAGAGTATCAATGAGTATCTTGAATGCTTTCTTGAAAATTCAGCGCTTAGGAAACAAAAAATCACAGAGCTATTTTTTGCGGCACTCAGTTTCGTTAATGAAAGATCAAATTGGCATGCAATTACTGCCTTGGCGGACTATATTGTAAGTGCCGATAAAAGTGTCATGGAATGTAATGAGATTATCAGCGTTCTGGAGGCCGCTAATATAAGCCCTGTTTTTTTACAAAACGATACATAGATGTTGTCATAATAAAGTCTATGTCAATTATGAATCGTGTCTTATTCTACAAATAGGGCAGATATGTTGACCATCCGGCGTGCAAAGCCAACCATTTTCAACGGCATCGGTAACGTCACCCTCTATCCATGCGCGACTTTCAGTAATACGTCGGCCGGTAGATTCATTTTCCCTGTAAGCACGGCGAAACTCTACCGTCTTTAGTCCTCGCTGGTTGCAGATGTCGCAAAAGATAATTTTTCGTATGCTCATGGTGTTTTTAAAATGAGTCAGGAATCGAATTAATCACCACTAACGGACCGCTCATTTTGGTGAGTTGAGCGGCTCATTCTTTTGCGTCAAATAATGCTGGTTAGTGTGAGTAATTATTAGAAGTGCTTTTAAAATATCAGTATTTGAACTAAGTATACAACCCGTATGAACACTTATATGTAATAAGTCCTGTTGGTATTTGTTAGTTAAATGTAATTAAATCGACAACTTAAAAATAAGCGGGCATTGGGAATGCCATCAAAGGAAGCGGAAGCTGTTGCTCTGGTGATGCAGGCTGGCTATCGCCATGTGTGGTGATTTCTTGTTATTGAGTGGACAGTCTGTGGGCGACAGACAATAAAAAAGGCCTTCGGTTTCTCGTAAGGCCTTGATATTATTGGTGGGACGTCAGGGATTCGAACCCTGGACCCATGGATTAAGAGTCCACTGCTCTACCAACTGAGCTAACATCCCAATATTTATTTGATAATTCTAAAGGATTTCTTGAGTAAATCCAAGAACAAAATGCCTCGGCTTTACTCACAGAGCTAATTTTTCAAGGTTTTTACTTTATTTTACCCAGCGCTTGGGATAATTCCTGACTGAATTCGCTAAGTACTTTGTTCAGCGCTTTGACAGCAGCCGGGTAGGACGGGTCATTTAATGGATGTTCAATTTTGGAGCGACCATGGCTTAACAGGGTATGATTTTTTTCATTCATTATCGCCCAGTTGGCTTCAAAGTCTACGGTCTGCTCAGGGCGGGTATCGAACCTGATAATGTCTATTATGATGCGATAATCGATCGTTCCGTATGCGCTCCAGGGATAGGCTCTAATCAGGTCGCCTGTTTGCAGCGTCGCCAGATTGTGGGTTAGCACCTGTGCGACGTTATCTTTTAAAGGCGATGCCCATTGATGAAATTCGGCGATTTTTACGCTGTTATCCGGTAACCGGGTGACAATTTGCTTTCGCTCAAGTAAGGTCGGTATGGAGACGGGGCCTATGCCGATCTGGCGTTTTTTTTCCGCTGTCGTCGTTGAGGATGGCGGCGGTTCGCTCAGCGGTTCCAATACATAAAATTGGGTGGGCGGAGTCGATATGCATGCCGAGAGCAGGGTAACAGTCGATAGTGCCATTAACCATTTTGAGAGTCGATTTGCCATTTTACTGATCTTTTTTGCCGCGAATTAATGAGTTGGGGTTTTGTTCCAGATAGTCGGTCAGTTGCTTGACCGAGCTTGCTGCTTGGGTAAGTTCTTGTAGCAATTGCTCCAGTTCATAGTGGGTGGTGGAACCGGGTTCCATAATGCTTAATACCTGATGTGCTGAAGCCATGGTTTTGTCGGCGGTATCCAGGGTGCCTTGAGCGGTGACCAGCATGCCTGTTGCCGCTTTTGACGTACCTTGTAAGGATTGCAGGGTTTTATTGGCTTCGGCCGTCAAGTCTTCCAGCGGCAATTTGGCCACTTTATCCATGATAATGTTCGCGGAATGGGTAAATTGATCCAGGGAGCTGGCGGTGGTAGGGAATTCAGGATAAACGCTTTTATTGTCGCTTAACACAATCTTGCTTTTCGGGTGAAAATCAAGATCAACCAGCAGTTGTCCGGTCAGCAGGCTGCCGGTTTGCAATTGTGCGCGCAGGCCTTTGTTGATCAGCTGCGCCATAACATCCTTATCGCTGATGTTGTTGTCGTTATTGATTTCCTTGATGCGGTCCGGTTCCAGTTCCACGGTGACCGGAATGTGAATTTCAGCGGTCTTCTTGTCCAGCTCCAGATTGATCTCGGTGACCTTGCCGATCGGAATGCCGCGTATTTGCACCGGTGCGCCTACGGTTAAGCCGCGCACCGAACCGTTAAAATACATGACGTATTTTAAGGTGTTTTGATAAACAATCTGGGTCGATAGAGTATAGGTATCGTACAGTGGAAAAAGGCTGTATTCAGGCTGGATATTTTCAATGGTGTCTTCGGCAGCGGCGCGAAAGGCGATGCCGCCGCTTAATAAGGAAATCAATGGCCCGGTCCTGACTTTAAAACCGTCGGTGCCGGCGGATAAATCGATGCCGCTGTCTATCCAGAAGCGGGTGTTTTTTCTGACGAACTGGTCGTAGGGTTTGTTGATAAAAATGGTTAAGCGTATGGCATTGGCTTCGTCAGATAACTTGTGGCTGAGGACTTCGCCTACGGTTATGCCATGGAAATTGATCGGCGTTCCCGGTTTCATAGAACCCAGATTATTGGTTTCCAGAATGAAGTGCGTACCGTCGGTGTTGTTTTTTAACAAGGGCGGGGTGGTCAGTCCGGTAAAATGGTTTTCTTTGGAACCGTCGCCCGGTTTGATGGCGATATAAGGCCCGGAGAGCAGTGTGCCCAGCCCGGAAATTCCGCCCAGACCCACCTGGGGCCGCACCACCCAGAAACTGGTGTTCTGGTTCAAATAACCAGCCGCAGTGCTGTTCATTTGCGCGGTAATCACAATGGTTTTTAAATCGTCACTGATGGAGATAGCGGTGACTTTGCCGATTTCCACATTCAGGTATTTAATCTTGGTCTTATCCACTTCCAGGCCTTCAGCGGTAGGGAAGCTGATCGTGATAACCGGGCCTTTTTCATTGTAGGATTTGGCGATTAGCCAGCCGCTGACCAGCAAAGCGATTAAGGGTAAAAACCACACCAGCGGCAATTCGGTTTTTTTATTGATGGTCACTTCCGAGGCATCAGGGTCGATAAAGTCATTCATTTTAGCGTTGGTTATCCCATATTAATCGTGGATCGAAATTTTTGGCGGCAAGCATGGTCAATACCACCACCGCAGCAAATGCCGTTGCCGCAGGTCCTGCGATAACCTGCGCCACACTGCCCATGTCAACCAAAGACACAAGAATTGAAATCATGAAAATATCCAGCATCGACCAGCGGCCTACAAAAGCGATAATGCGGTATAGGATAGTCCATTTCTTGGCATGGGACTGCCAGCGATAATGAACGTTGAGCAATAACAGGCTGATACCCAACAATTTTAACAAAGGAACCAAAATACTGGCGACCAGAACCAGCATGGCTATGGGCACCATGTTACCGTTAATTAACGCAATAATGCCGCCGATAATGGTGTGCGGCTCGCCGACGCCCAAGCGGGTGACGGTCATGATCGGAAAAATATTGGCAGGAATATACAAACAGAAGGCACTCAACAGCAATGCGGCGGTGCGTTGAAAACTATTGGGCAGCCGTGGATGCAAGAGGCCGCCGCATAATGGGCAAGGTCTGTTTTTGTCAGCCTGTTTCGATAAACAGCCGCAATCATGACAACGGATAAAACCCTGAGCCAGGGCGGTCTTTTTGGCTTTCATAGCAGAGAATGGAACGCAGATGACGCGGATTGAGCAGATAAACACTGATTAAAAACACATAGCAGACTTGATTTTGCTTTGAGGGAATCCGTTTGAATTCGCCTACTCCGCGTTCTATTGAGGTTAGGGTGAATAGTTATGTTATCTGTTCTTATCATATTAATCTGCGTCATCTGCGGTCTATTTCTTTTTTCTCAAATACCCGATTTGCCGCCAGAATAGAACCTTATCCAGACTGCTCGCCAGCATGCCGGTTACGATTAGCAAGGCCACGAATGCGTAAAGCCCAAAACCGAATTTAAGTTCAGATGTGGCGGCAAGTTTAACGCAGGCGACAATAACTCCCAGCATATAAACTTCCAGCATCGCCCATTCATCCATGTGTTGCAACCAGCGCATCCAGCGAGCCAGATGCCGGCTCGGCTGGTCAAAATAAAGATGCGCGCTGATCAGCAAGGATAAAACAATATTCAGCAGCGGAAACAAAATGCTGGATAAAAACACCAGTACCGCAACGCCCCACAGGTGTTCATCAAATAACGCAACCACACCCGACCACAACGTACCGTCCTTAGCGCCGCCCAGCATTTTAATGCCGATCAGCGGCATCAAATTGGCAGGGAAAATCAAGATCAATCCGGCAATAGACAGCGCAAAAGTGCGTTCGATGCTTTGTTTACGGGGCCGCTGCAGCAGGTAACCGCAACGGGGGCAGTGCGCCTTGTCGCCGATCACTGGCTCAGCGGGGTTGAGCAATAAATCACACTCGGGGCAGGCGGTGAAGTTTGTTGGGGTCATTTTGTGGGGCTAATGTCTATTTGTGGTTGCTATTATCCTCGCTGATACGGCTATTGTCATTTGATCGTGTGGCGATTAGTGTAATCGTTTTAGAGTTCCGGGCATAAACAGCAGGGTCGACCTTTCGCATATCGTGTTTGAGCCTTCTGTAGCCAACAATTTCCATTCCCCGGTTGCAATAGCGCGGAACTGTCGATAAAGTTCTACTAACTATTTCAATTTGATTCCATGTATCCACCAGGAGGTATGCACATGAAAATCCATTTTTACGGTCTGGGTTTGTTAGCCGTATTGTTTTGTTTGTCGGCATCGGCGGCCGAGCTTAATCGGGCGTCTGTAGAACAGCGGCTTGCCAAGGCGGAAAAAGGTCACCCCGCGCAGTTGCGCCGGAAAGATCTTACCGGACTGGATTTATCCGGACTGGATTTCAGGAACGCCGACCTGTGGGGTGCGGATTTACGCAACGCCAATTTAAGCAACAGCGACTTATCCGGCCTGAACCTGGATTTAACGGTGATGACCAAAATCAATCTTTCCGGCGCTAACCTGTCCAACACCAGCATTTTTGGCGTACATATGGGCGGCGCTAACTTGAGCAACGCCAATCTTACCGGCAGCCGGTTTATTGCCAATCTGGATCGCTCCAACCTTAGCCATGCCAATCTGTCCCACGCTAATTGGGGCGTCGACATGAAGAATCAGCCCATGGGTTTAATGCGGGTCAGCTTGAATAATGTCAATTTATCGGGTGCCAATCTGTCCGATGCCAACCTTAATCGCGCGTTGATGCGCCATGCCAATCTTTCAGGAAGCGTGCTGAAAAACACAGTGTTATTCGGCGTTGATCTTTCCGGAGCCGATTTAACCGATGCCGACTTATCGGGGGCGGATTTATCCGAAAGCAAACTGGAAGATGCCGATTTTACCGGCGCAAATCTGGCAGGCACCCGGTTTCGCGGCATCAAGGATAAATCGGTTTTGAAAGGATTGATTTCCAGTAAAAATCTTGAAGCGGCTATTTTTGAGTGATTGAATAGATGTGAGACGCAAAAAGGGCGATCGATCGGTCGCTCTTACGAGATTTATCCCTGCTTATGTTGCCGCCTTAATAACTCAGCAAAATCTTCCGCCGGTACCGGTTTACTGGTGAAATAACCCTGATAGGCATCGCAGCCTTTCTTCCGTAAAAAATCTAACTGTTCTTGTGTTTCTACACCTTCCGCCAGGACTTTAAAGCCCAGAATATGGCCCATCGCAATAATAGTGGCGGTGATCTCCATATCGTCTTGAAGATGCGGAATATCGTCGATAAAGCTTTTATCGATTTTCAGCACGTCTAAAGGGAAGCGTTTGAGATAGGCCAGCGACGAATAACCGGTACCGAAGTCGTCAATGGCAAGACGAATGCCCTGAGCACGCAGGTTATTGAGCACTTCCACCGCTTTATCCTGATTATCCATTAACCCGCTTTCAGTCATCTCCAATTCCAATTGTCCGGCCGGAAAACCGGTTTCGGCCAGTACTTCCGCGACCAGCGCGTTAATGTCGCAACGACGAAACTGTTGCGGCGATACATTGACCGCCAGGGTTAGCGGCAAAAAACCGTCTGCCAGCCAGCATTGACCTTGGCGACAGGTTTCACGCAGCACCCATTCGCCAATGGCGATAATCAGGCCGGTTTCTTCGGCAATGGGAATAAAATTAATCGGTGCGACAAGCCCTTCGGTCGGGCTTTGCCAGCGTACCAGCGCTTCGGCGCCGACGATCCGGCCGCTGGCAATATCTATCTGCGGTTGGTAGAAAACGCGTAATTCCTGCCGTTCAATGCCTCGGCGCAAGCGACCTTCCAGCGCGATACGCTTGCGAACGGCAATGGTAAGCTCTTCGGAGAAATAGGCGAAGCAGCCGCGCCCGGCCTGTTTAGCCGCATACATGGCGATATCGGCCTGTTCCATCAGCAGTTCCGGGTTATCGCCATGTTGCGGATACAGGCTGATACCGATGCTTGAGCCGATCTGTACCTCCCGGCCCGGCTCATGGTCAGCTTCATTGCTGCGGGGTAATTGAAATGGTCTGCTTAAATCGGCGACTATTTCTTCCGCCACCCGTGCGGCATCTTCGGGATGCGCAATATCTTCGAGCAGCACGATAAATTCATCTCCACCCAGGCGCGCCACCATGTCCACATCGCGCAACCGGGTCTGGATGCGACCTGCGACCTGTTGCAGTAACTCATCCCCTGCTGCATGACCCAGGCTGTCATTAACGGCTTTAAAATGATCCAAATCGAGCATTAACAATGCTAGTTGCTTGCCGCCGCGCCGCTCCACGTCGATGCCATGCTTCAGGCGTTCCAGCAGAAAGCGCCGGTTAGGCAGTTGCGTTAACGGATCCTGCGTTGCAAGTTGGCTGAGTTCGTCTTGCAGCCGGGCGCTGACCAGTGTAACCATAATAAGCAGCCGGGCGGTGCCGGTAATGAACAGTAACATAAAAAAGACTCTGTCCGGCTGATCCGGTGACAGCATGTAACTGTCTGTAGATGTTGGCGTCATTATGATGGTGATGATGCGGATAAAATGAATAAATGCTTCAGCGCCAACAAATCCAATGAAGAGATCGGTTTCCATGATCAGCGCGGAGCTGCGCTGACGCAGGACATCGCGAACTCCGAATAAGCTTATCAGTATGGTAAATACCAACATGGTTATCTGTCGCGCCGATACGGATGGCCAGACTACCATGAACAAGCTAAGCAATACCGTAGCCGGTAGAACGAACAGGGCGAATAACGACCAATGCCATCGAAGTCCAAAAAAGCCACGGATGCCTATCCAGCTGCAAACGCCGCCGGCAAGGATTAGTGAGTTTGCGATGACAATGGACATAATGTCTGGAATAACTCCCAGCAGGCATATACCCAGAATCCCCGCAAAAAATGCCATACAGGCGACAAGCCACCAGCGCGGCCCGTCAAGATTAGGGTGTCGACGAGCCGTTATCGCAAAAGCAATGGCAAAAACCACATCGACGATGAGATAAGCCATCAGGATTGTTAATGTATCAAACTTCATCGACCAAAATTATTTTCCAATATGCTTGATTGTCAGGCGTCGTGGATGTGCTGACGACTGCACGGACAGATTTTGCTCCTCGTAATTGCTCCTGCTGCATCGCCCGTGATAGTGCTTGATTATCGTGCGCTTCACTGCGTTCAGTACATCCTGCGAGTTCAGTGACAAGCGAGATGGGTGTTTTTCCAGTTCAGCATGAATTAACTGGTTGGTAATCGAAAACGGCCTAGTTGCGGTCGATTCCATTTTTTGTTGATCTTGACTAAATTTATAGCGAACTGTTCCAATACGATGCCGCATCATATTGACCGCGCAATTGTGCGCGCGCCAGCCCCAGGTTTCATCAGAAAATCTGCCCCGCTTATCGTCCGCTCAGCATATTGTACGTCTTGGCAATACCAAACCGAGGCCGTCGATGTATTCATTGGTGCGCACAAAATATAATGATGCATCTAGGTCGCCCCAGCTGAACTCTTTAGTCGGTGGCCTGTAATGCATTTCTGTCTAATTGATTATGTATGCGTGGAGGATCAATTAATTCTGGGTAACCTCGGTCATCGTAAACAGACATGGGGGTTAATGGAATCTTGTCATTATAGGTTATTGCGTTGGTGCAGATCTGTACCTCGGGTATCTCAAAGATGTCTAACGTTGCGTATCGTTGACAGTTCTCATGTCCATTTCATCGTTAACTTTTACGTTGTAAGGGGGGGGTAAACTCGCTAGACTGTCTCATTCGGATAGTGGGGCGGTGTCCACGATTAGGCAGTTCGTCGTCGCCGTAGCGGCTTGGTCATATCACGGCAGGGCTTTTGTGATACCCAGCGCGTCAGAAATCAGCCGTTCGCCGTTGGGGTGCGACATCTGGATCGCTACTTTTAGTAGTGCCGGACACCAGTCCTTGATTCTGAGATAGCTTATGTAAACTCCATCCGGCCTTGCGTAAATCGATCACGATGTCGGCAAGGTGCCAGTCTTGAAGCTGGTTTTTTTACGTTGTTTAACTTGTCCATGGGATAAACGATACGCTCAAACTGGAGCTTATGCAAGCCTTTATTGAGCGTTCAATTTTAGCTTACGTGGTTTGGTCCGGCTTGGCTTAATTTTTCATTCATTATCAATAGGCTGTAAAGATTGAACGCAAAAAACATGAGTGAGGCAAGTGGTTCAAGTTTGACCGTCAAGCTTGAGTCTAACAAATTTAATGATGGGTCATTTTCTGATCGCTTTAAATACGCACTGGGTGATGAATCCCCCTATGCTTTTGCAAAGAGAACAGGGTTGGCTGAAAGTCTGGTTAGGAAGTATGCGTCTGGCGCATCTACTCCCGGATTGGATCGTGCGGCAGAGATAGCGGATGAACTTGAATATGAGCTTTATTGGCTGGCAACTGGAAAAGGCCCAATGCGTAAAGGCGGCGCAATATCTAACACGCCCAATGGTTACCATGTGGAATCGCGAAGCAATAAGGCGGCAACGGCTGTGGAGGTGGAGCCGCCGCCCGACCCTAGCGAATATTGCTACCTGCCCTTATATGATGTCTACGCTAGTGCAGGACACGGCGCGCTGAATGACAATGAGCAAGTCACTGATAGACTTGCCTTTAAACAAAGCTGGTTGCGTGGAGAAATGGGCCTAAGCCCGGAGAACTGCTGCTTGATTCATATCACAGGTGACTCTATGGAGCCTACCCTGCACGAGAGGGATGTGGCAATGATTGATCGTTCCCATACTAATATAATAGTAGACGGCATTTACTGCCTAAGACTGGACAGCGGCTTACTCATCAAACGCTTGCAACGCTTAATGGGCAACAAACTCAAGGTGATTTCCGATAATCCTGCTTACGAGGCCTTTACCATCGATAATTTCGACACTGAAGATCAGGGTATCATCGGCCGCGTCATCTGGGCTGGTAAGCGTTTCTGAGATTATACTATCTATGGTGGCAACAGCATAATTTAGCGGTCAATTCGACCATTTTAAAATATTGCCAAATATTGCGCTAAATTTAATTTTTCGTAAAAAAATCTGCAAAATCCATTTTTGCCTAATTCAAACCAAAAACCTTCGCATCATCGCCATTCCTAATAATCTCATCTCATCCAGCCTTATTCCGCATAAGACAAATGTTTCACCAAATTACAGCGGGTCGATAGGCACAGTAAAAAACCGTTCAGCACCACGGCAGATGCCGGATAACGTTCTTTGACGACACTTAAAATAGCTAGGTAGCCCACCGTTTACAACACCAAAAGCATGGATTCATTGATGTGGTGGGCAAAAAAGTGTCGCTTACAGCGCCTACTTTTGGTGCCCACTCTACTTAGCTAAAAACCGGTACGTAATCCCAAATAAAACGCCGCACCATTGAAATTAAAGTCGTTAAGCTCGGGAGTGCGTTCATCGGTGATGTTTTCGCCGCGCAAATACACATCCGTTTTCGACGTTAGCTGATATTTTAGCAAGGCGTTGACGCGAGGGGCGGAATGAGCCCTGAGTGTATTGGCGACATCAAACCAGTAACCGCTACGAACCGTTAACTCCACCCGTAATTTTAACGGTTGCAATAGTTGTACTTCATTCCAGAAAACACCCTGATGTTCGGGCCGAGCCGGGACGCGCAAATGCGTTACCGGATTTTTAGTCGTCATATAGCTGTAATTTAAACCGCTTTCCCAGACACTCGTCCAGCGGTGTTGCGATTGCATTTCCGCGCCCCATACATCGGCTTCCTGTATGTTACCCGCTCTGGTTACACCGGTTCTTGCATCCAACTGCATGGTAATCATTTGTTGATAATTTTGATAATAACCGCTCACCTTGACTTCGCTCGCGGGCAAGGGACGCCAGCGCCAGCCGATTTCGCCGCCGGCATTATGTTCTCCCTGCAACGCCTTATTGCCGAACACGGGGTGCATGAGTTCGCTGACGCCGGGCTGGCGATAACCGGTGCCGCCGTTTGCCCAAACGCTCATATTTTGCGGTAATGACCGGTTTGCGCCCAGCGAAAATACTTGATGATCGCCATAAGTGTCGCCGTGATCGGAACGCGCATCGGCGCTCCATTGCCAAGCGCCCATGATCAATTCCCCGCGCACGTTGGGACTGACCACCGTTTGTGTCACCGGCAAATTCAGCGCATGCTGCTGTTGGGTATTAATCCCCCAGACTAACAACGCCTGATTCCGGCTATCTGCGCTCAGCGGCAAGCGATGGGTGTTTTTCCAGTCCAGCATGAATAACTGGCTGGTCAGCGAAAACGGCCTGATCGCGGTCGATGCCATTTTTTGCCGATCCTGGGTAAAGCCGAATTGCAGCGAGCTGTTCCAATACGATGCCAGATCATATTGACCGCGCAACTGCGCCACCCAGGTCTCATCCGAGAGTCGACCTCGCTTATCGTCCACCCAGCCTGTTGTGCGTCTTGGCAAGACCAAACCGGGGCCGTCGATGTCTTCATCGGTGCGCACAAAATAGACGGATGCATCCAGGCCGCCCCGGTTGAATTCTTTAGACCAGTTACCCGAGGCATGGGTCATGCCGAAATCATCGCGCTCTGCGCCGTTTTGTGCCTGACTGATGCCGTTAAAAACATCGCTGCGCCCGACAACGGCCGAAAAATCACCGGCCTTGGTCGTCAATCCAGTACCGGTAGCGCCACGTACGGTATCATAACTACCCCCTTCAATGTGCAAGAAACTATCCTTTGCCTGTAGTTGTCGGGTTCGCAAATGAATGGCCCCGCCGAGTGTACGACTGCCGTGTCGTTCACCGCCCGAGCCTCTCGTCACCGTTACCCGGTCTAAAGCATCCAGCGAATAATGGCTCAACGAGTAAAACCCGGCAAAATTGGCAAATAAGGGGACGCCGTCCAACGTAATCAGGCCTTGCCCGCCACTGGCGCCGCGTAAACTGATGCCGGTCATCATTTGCCCGCTGCCTTGAGCGAGCGTTAAGCCGGGTTGGCTTCGTAACACACCGTTAAGATTAGACATCTCGGGGGCCTGTAACGCATTTCTATCCAATTGATTACGCATGCGCGGTTGTTCGATTAATTCCGGATAAACCAAGTCATCGTAAACAGTCATGGGCATTAATAAAACCTTGTCGCTGCCTACAGGATGTAGGTAAGGGGCGTGAGCAGGAGCTTCGCCTGCTATTGCGCCGGTCGATAGGCACAGTAAAAAACCGTTCAGCACCACGGCAGATGCCGGATATTTTCTGCCGGGTGAGGTTTTTTGACGGCGTTTAAAATAGCGAGGGGTTGCGAGCATGTGTTTATTCCGGCATTTAACGTATGTTACAGCGCTTGCTGCTGTTTGCCCGCTATGAGCATACGTGCCAGTGTGCGCAGCCCGTCGGATGAAATATCCAGGCCGAACGGTGCGCCTAGTCTTTCAAGTTCGTAAATTACGTCGGTCGCCGCTATAAAAGTGATATAGCGTAGGCCTTGTATGCCGGGCAATTCGTTGGCGACGGTTTTCAATACCGGCGCCAGGCGTCCCCACGTATCGGTAAAAAAGATCCGCACCGGATCGTTGTTCGCATCGTGTTCTTTTAAGCCGGCCTGAAAAGCTTCTCGGGAATCCATCAGGATTTGCATCAGGGTTTCGCGCAGTTCCGGTGATTTTGTGTCATCGGCCGCCTGTTTAATGGCTGAACTCAAAAACGTATCCCATTGCTGCCAAGCGGCTTGCCATTGTTTTTGTTCGGCCTCGCTAAAGGCGGCAACAGGTTTTACAACAGCCCTTTTGGCCGGGGCATTGAGGTCAAGCTTAATGCCGATGCCATTATCTCCGGCATTGATGCTGCTGAATCTGAGTGATTTGAGTATTTCCTTAGCTTCCGCCGCATTATCCTTGGGTAAAAAATGCGCCAGCGTTTGCTCAATCTTGCCACGGGATTCGTTTAAGTCGATTTTTACTGCGGCAAGCTTGGGCTCGGCAAAGCGTTTGATCAGATCCTGAAGTTTGGTGATGGTCAGATGATGGCCTTCACGATCATAGGCGGTCGCGCTGGTGATCGGAAAGCTCAGCACGGAATGCCCGGAATCGAGCGTCGGTTGCTGAAAAGTTTCCAATATCCCCGCCCATTCCAGAACCGTCAAACATTGTCCGCCCAAGCCGGTTCCGAATCGCGCCTGAACCTCGTTTAACAGTTGGATTTGGCCGTTTTTGCCGTTAATGTCGGGATTGGAAAGCCTTAAATAGCTGCATCCCTGACGGTCGTTCCACAGCTCGGCGGTATTGTCTTTGCCGGTATACAATTGGGAGATGAGCGCTTTTTTAATAAGACTGTAATCAATTTGCAAGGGAATGCTGAGTTGATCGGCTGTGCTGTTTTCAGCAAATAGCAGCAATAGGGCAAAAATGGTCGCTATGAAATTTTTATGCATGAATCTTCTCCAGTAGTCGGGTTACATTATGCCAATAGTTAAGACATTTTCACCACGAAGACACGAAGGACACGAAGTTTTATATTTTTCTTCGTGTCTTCGTGGTGTTTTTTGTGACGTACGTAACATCAGCAATCAAGGTAAATCTATTCTGCCTCAGCAATGGCTTGCGGAATAACAGCCGCTGTCGTTACAGGCTCCGGCTGCTTTTCCGGACTATATTTGGGGCGTGTAAACTGACGACCCATGAATATATCATTACTGACGACCGATATATTCTCCAGCCAACGGGAAGAGAGTTGGCAAGCTTCGGAATAGGGCGGCTCGTTGCATAGTTCGACAGTCCCGTCAGCCAGTGTATTGAAATGCATGCCCGGCAACGGCCGCACACGCATACCCGGCAACGGCGCGCTGTAATCCATGATGCTCGGTTCATTGAAATTGAGCAGATCGAGCAACAGCTTGGGCACTTGATAAAGCGGCAGGCTGCCGATCTTGAGCGGCCCGCGTTTGCCGTCGATAATCAGCATCGGCGTGCTCACATAGGCTTTGAACATGGTCGGTGTAAACTCCCTGCGATTGGCTGTCAGCACACCGGATTCGACATAGCCTGCAAAATTCTCGCCTAAAAAAGGCAGATGATCGCCGAACACCACGATAATGCCTTCGGGGTCCCGTTTGCGCATTTCATTGATAAATACCATCAATTCCCGCGATTTATAATAAACCGTGTTGGCGTAGGCAGATACCTCTTCGATTGGGGACGGCGAACTGATTTTATTGGGTCGGCTTTCACTTAACGGATAATTCCAATGCCCGAAATAAGTCACGATATAATCCAGAACCGGTTGCTTGGCATCCATCGACCCGGATATTTTCTCCAATACTTGGCGGTATAGCGTGCTGTCGGACATAAATTCCCGATTCATGTCGTCCTGGACAAAATCCTCCAGCGACCAGTAAGTTTGGAAGCCCATGCGTTTGTAAGCATTAACGCGGTTCCAGAACACCGGTACGTTCGGATGCGAGGCGATGGTGCGGTAGCCCTTATCGGCAAGAAGATGAGGCAAACAAGGCACATCGTTAAGTAACTGGCGTTCGAACTTGACCGCATCCTTTACCGCCGGAAACCCGCATAACACTTCAAACTCGGAATTGGCAGTAAAGCCGCCGAATACGGGGGACAGAGCATGGGAATATTCCGCGCTTTTCCACAGCTCGCGAAACTCGGGCGAAAGAGGGTTTTGCTTGTACTTGGCTTTTTTCAGCACACTCGGGTCCCAGAAGGACTCCAGTAATACGATATGGATGTTGCGCGGCGTAAACGCTTTAGTGACGGGCTCTTTTTTTTGTGCGACTGGAAGTGTTGCAGCGGGCAGGGAACCTGTGAGACCGGCGGCCAGTAATTTATCGGCGGCTTCCTGAGCCATGTCGGCGTCAGGAATTACCTCGGCTGCGGCAAAATAACGCGCACTTTCCAATAACGAGTAAAGCGTTGCGCCGCGCCACACATAATTGGAGCGTTGATCCCATACCGAGTTGCCGAAGTATCCGTCCAGAGGGTCCAGTATGATGAAGGGTTTGTAGACTACGGTGATGCCTAGCAATATGACAATCAGGCTGGCCAGATAAGCGCTCCAGTGGCGCATGCTGAAATTGAACAGCAATAAACTGGCAATCGCGGCCAGCGGTATGGCGGCGGCAAAGAACTGCCAGCCATCCAGTATTAACAGCAGCGATTGCAGCGCGAAAATATCGTCCGGCATAATCGGCCCGCCAAAAAACGATATTTTTACCGCGTTACCGATATATAACAGCCCCATCAGCAGTGCATGAATCATCAGAAAAATCCAAACCCGTCTCGATAAGGCATAAAGCAGGTAAGCGACAACCAGTTGCAGCAGGTAATCGTAAGGTATCGATGGTGTCAATATTTGCACATCGAATTTGAAGGTGCTGATCAGGTAATACAACCCATAAAACAGCGTCGTGGAAAGCAGCGGCAGTAATTTCAGTAGCATTAAGTTAGGGTGTGGATCTGTTTGAGCGATTAAGATTATGGCGGAATTGCCTATTTTAGAACAAGATTAGCCTCAGCCGGTACTTTACGATGGCCGATGAGAGCTCCAAGCAAGCCTGTTATTTTGCTTCAACAACAATAACTGAATTACCTCTCTCATCGGTACGGCTCAGTGAACCACGGATCGTGCCCTTTTTGCGATGGACGGTAATTTTACAATAAGCAAGCGTGATGGGTGTCGAGTTGGAGAATGTATCTGCTACAACACTTACCACCTCTTTCGGCTGAAGTGCATTAAATGATGTTGTGGCTAAGGGTGTGCCATCCGCTCTAATGATTGAAATGATTCCGTTGCGGGGTGCATGGAATACGTTCACGACATTACAACGAAGGGCGCTTAAAGGAGCCCCAGGATTTGCTGTGGCGATCTCCACCATCGGTGTAAACAGAACATCATTAGCCGAGACAGGCGTCATAAGGAATATAAATGTGGAAAAGATGCTCAAAAGCACAAGTTTCTTCGTCTTCATAATTAAAATCCTCTCTACTTACAATAAAACGATAGGTGTGTTGCCCGCTACCCTGCGTTACGGATTCCAGAGCGGTTCAGGTCGGCAAGCTTTTCAAGCTCCTCTTTTTGAGCCAAATCCACCCCGACGCTGACTATAAAACTGGTAACGGCTTCAATATCCATGCTCGATTTTACGACCTTCGAACGATGCACAATAATGGTGAATCCGGAAGTTGGGTTTGGCGAAGTCGGCACATAGACAACCAGCATTTCGCCCACCTTGTTGGTGACATAACCCGGCACCCATAAGCCTTCTTTGGGGTATTCGATAAAAACAATTTCTTTGGCGACGCTTTTTTCCCGGCTGCCGAGCAGGTTGACCAGTTTTTTACTGACCCGGTAAATCGTCCTGATCATCGGAATCCGGTTAATCAATAATTCCAACTGATGCAGCATCCACATTTTTTCGGATACAGTGACCCGATAACCGGTGTAAGCAATGGCAATAAAAGACAGCGTGAATGCCAGGACAGTCAAAAAGATATTGTTGGAGTAGCCGTAAACATAAATAAAAAAGTCCCTTAGGATAGTCTCCAAAAACACCAGGACTTGCATGACAATAACGACCGGAATAAGCGCTAAAATGCCGACGATAAAATATTTCAGACTCGATTTGATAAAACTAAGCATGTTTGACTCCTGGTTCTGTTTCAACAAAGGTTGCAGCAAATGCCACTCAATTAATTACGCATTAACTTCTCTTTTATATATTTTGCTGTCAGATAGCCCAAAATTGTTCCCCAAATTATCATAAAAATTCCGTGGAATAGTGTTTCCAATTCAAATCCACTGGTTTGCATATAGAGATCATAGAGGTAGTCTGTTGCTACAATAAAACCAGTTATATACACGGTTTTTTTAAAACTCATTGCATGTGCATAAAAAAAACTAATGCCTAGTAAAAAAAATCCAACCAAAAACCTGATACCGGCATGGATTGACCAATGAAGATCGAGTAGAGGGGTTTTTAATATCGCTATATTCAAAAGATAGAGCAAAACAATACCGACAATAAAAGAAAAAACGAGCATTTTCATAGCGTAACCTCTTATGTTTAGGCAATACTTCGACTTAAAATTAAAAAAATCCCAGTGTTTGACCTAAAGCCACCTTTTGATCCAAAAGCGACGCCCCCAATACAAAAATAAAGGGAAACCTCCCCACCAGAGTAAATCTTCAAGAGATTCAATAAGCCCATCGCCGTTATAAGGGATGACAAAAAGAATAACGATGGCTATCCATAAAACCGACAATACAGAAGCAATTTGGTCGTTTTTATTTAAACTATAAAACCAAGATTGTTTTTTATTCATAGTATCACCCAATTCTTTTGAAGTTGATATTGCCGCATCCCATCATCAATACTCGATAGTAATGATCAAAATACGAGGCCTATTTAAGGGCTATTCTTGTTGCAAGTACAGCGCCGACAGATTAAGGATATAAATGATGAACATGAACAGGCTGCCCCAGCCTACCGTCTTGAACAAGCGTTGTTGCGGACGATATAAAAGCCCGACAATGGCAATACCGGTCATCATGATGGCCGACTGGATCGTAACCAAATGCACCGGCGAGACGTTGGCAAGAAGGGGGCCCTTCAAGTAAGCCATATCATCAATGGCGATGATGACCAGATTGAACAGGTTGCTGCCCAGCAAGTCGCTGATCGCCATGTCCAACGCCCCGATTCTCAACGCCGAAATAGTGACCGCCACTTCGGGCAAAGAAGTGGCAAAAGCCACGAACACCGTACCCACGAAACTCCGTTGCCAGCCCATCGCTTCGGCCAGATGTTCAGCCGTTACCGGAAGCCTGATCCCCATCAAAACCACCACGACAGCGGCAAAAAAGGAGCCTGCCGTCGCCTTGGCCAAACTGATGTTCGGATAGCGCTCGGCAATTTCTTCCACGATCTCCAAGCGCTGGGCTTTTTCGTAACGAAAAACCGTGCGCATCGCGAAGATGTAAAACAGCATAATGATCGGCGCGTAGATGCCGATATGCCAAAAACTCAAGTTAATGCCGTGTTGGTACAAGACGAGGTTGAACGCCATGAAGCCGAGCAGCACGACCCCAAAACCGGCGGAAAGGATATGTCCCTGGCTGACTCGGGTGTAAACGGAAGCTTCCCGATGCAGGAAATCCAGCAGCACGATCAGCAGCAAATTAAAGACGCAACTACCCAAAGCATCGCCTAACGCGATATTCGGGACGTTCACATAGGTCACCGCGCTGACTCCGGTGACCAGCTCGGGTAACGAGGTGACCGTGGCAAGCATGGCGATTCCGACCCAAGTTCCCCCCAGTCCGGTTTTTTCGGCGATGACATCACCGTAGAGCGAGAGAAAGTAACCGGACACACCGATGACTAGAGCCAAGGCAACAAACTCAACAAAAATTAGCCAATGCGTCATGCGATATACTGCCTATTAATCAAGGGAATCACCTTTATTCAAATACTCACTAAACAGCTTGGTCGTTAAAGCATAATGCGGCCAACATCGTCCTTTTCCGGTGTCGTCCGTCTGAACAGCGTTGCGGGATTCGGCCAATTGCTGTTCCAAAAGCTTACGAAACACCGCGATTTCATCGGCTGACAATAGAGGGGATCTGGATCAATCATCTGAGCAACAGCAGCGGCTTTTTGGCATTTACCAGCATCTTGGCGGTAAAACTGCCCAACAGCAAATCATGAATGCGGGTGTGGCTGAATGCGCCCATCACGACCATATCGATAGCGTGTTTGTCCTGATATTCACAAAGCACTTGCTCTGGCTTGCCCAGTAATATTTTGCTGACCACTTCAATGCCGCCGGCGTTTGTCAGTTTGTCGGCAACCGGCTGAAGCCATTGCTCGGTCGCTGTATCATCTTTGCTGACATAAACCAGATGACAGATCAGGCCTTTATAAAGCGGGCTGGCAGCAACCATATCGATGGCTTTATCCGCCGCTTTGCTGCCGTCATAGGCAATCATGATGCGCTGCGGCGCTTTGAACGTGTCGTTGACCACCAAAATAGGCTTATGCAATGAGCGGATGATGGATTCAAGCTTTGCGCCTATTTTGTCCGGCTGGTTTTCATGCACCTTGCCCCGGATGCCGATGACCAGGACGCGGATGCTGTCTTCCAGTTCTATCAGCGATTCAACCAAGCTGCCGTGGCGCTGGTTGCTATCGGGGTCGGCAATGCCAGCCTGAATAACCCGTTCTTTGGCAGCTTGAAGCAACAGCTTGCCTTGCTGTAGCCGCAACTTGCTGCGCTGCTGTTCGACGGCGATCAGCTCTTCAAGCAAATGTTCCTGGCTACCCAGGCCGATGTTGCCGGACAAGTCCGAGATGGCAGCGGTCTCATGATGATGGTCGATCATATGCAGCAGCTTTAACGGCGCATCGACGCGTTGTGCTATCCAGGACGCGTAATCGCAGACGGCTTCGGTCAATGACGAACCGTCGATACATGCCAAGACTCTATTGGTATTCGTGTTCATTAATGACCTCCCATGATTTTTTCAATTTCTTCCGGTTTATCGTGTACGCCGAAGCGGTCGACGATGGTCGCGGTGGCTTCGTTCATACCGATCAGCTCCACGTCCGCGCCTTCGCGGCGGAACTTGATGACAGCCTTGTCCAAGGCGGTCACCGAGGTGATGTCCCAGAAGTGGGCGCGGTGTAAATCGATCACGACGCTATCGACAGCTTCCTTGAAATCGAAAGCCGAAATAAATTTATCCGACGAATTAAAGAAGACTTGTCCGCTGACACGATAAGTTCGGGTGCTGTTCGCTTCGTCAAGCTCCGACTCGACATACATGAAATGGCTGATTTTGTTGGCGAAGAACAAGGATGCCAGCAGTACGCCGACGAAAACGCCGAACGCCAGATTATGCGTCCAGACCACGACAATTACGGTCGCCAGCATCACTACATTGGTGGACAGCGGGTGTTGTTTCAGGTTGACGATAGAACTCCAGCTAAACGTGCCGATCGAGACCATGATCATCACCGAGACCAAAGCAGCCATCGGTATCCTGGAAATCCAGGCATCCAGGAACACCACCATGATCAACAGAAAGCTTCCGGCGATTAAGGTGGACAAGCGCCCGCGTCCGCCGGATTTGATATTGATAACGGACTGCCCGATCATCGCGCAACCGGCCATGCCGCCGAGCAACCCGGCGCCGATATTGGCCAGCCCCTGACCTTTGCATTCACGGTTCTTATCGCTGGGCGTGTCCGTTAAATCGTCGATGATGGTGGCGGTCATCAACGATTCCAGCAAACCGACGACAGCCAGCGGAACCGAGTAAGGCGCAATGATTTTTAAGGTTTCCAGGTTCAAGGGAACGTCCGGCCATAAAAATATCGGTAATGTGTCGGGCAACTCGCCCATGTCGCCGACGGTGCGGATGTCCAGCTGCCAATAAATGACAATGCAAGTCAACGCGACAATGCAGACCAACGGCGAAGGCAGGGATTTCCCAATCACCGGAATATACGGGAACAGGTAAATGATCGCCAGCCCGCCTGCGGTCATTGCGTACACATGCCAAGTGACATGGGTCAGCTCCGGCAACTGCGCCATAAAGATTAATATCGCCAAGGCATTAACAAAACCGGTCACCACCGAACGCGACACAAAGCTCATCAGACTGCCAAGCTTCAGGTATCCGGCGATAATCTGTAAAACGCCGGTCAGCAGCGTCGCCGCCAGTAAATATTGCAGGCCGTGATCCTTGACCAAGGTCACCATCAGCAACGCCATAGCGCCGGTTGCCGCCGAAATCATGCCCGGCCTGCCGCCGACGAACGCGGTAATCACGGCGATGCAGAACGAAGCATAGAGACCGACTTTAGGGTCTACGCCAGCGATGATGGAAAAGGCAATGGCTTCGGGAATCAGGGCCAGGGCAACAACCAGACCGGCCAACATATCGCCGCGGATGTTGCCGAGCCAGTCCTGTTTTTTCGATAAAAAGAGCATGTCAGTCCTATAAGTTAAAAAGGGCTATGCCGGAACACAGCCAGGGAGCATAAAAAGTTATTAGTGATGGAAGAGAATGCTAGGGCGGCATTGTTTGCGAGGCTTTGACAGTCATTGCCGGTCAGCTCGGTGAAAAAACGGATGATCCGCTTAGGTTTATGCATACTTTTCAATGCCCAAGCCCATTAACTCAGAGTGTTTCACCCAGGCTGGTTTTAATACGCTCCAGCAGTGCGGTCATTTGTTCTTGTTCTTGTTGCGTTAAGGTTTTAAGTACCTCCGCTTCCACCGCATCAGCAATGTCCCAGAGTTCCTGCATGATGGGCAGCGCTTTGGCCGTAATTTCCAAACGGTAAGCTCGCCGGTCATCACTGTCTTTATTACGGCGAACCAAGCCCGCCTCTTCCAGCAAGTCGATCTGTCTGACCAGCGTAATCGGCTTGATTTCGAGGATTTCGGCCAGATCAATTTGGCGACAGTTTTCATTGTTGGACAGATGTACCAAGGCCCGCCATTGGGCATGGGTCAAGCCGATGTTTTCGGCTTCCTTGTTAAAGCGCTGCCGAATGATGTGGCTGATTTCGTAACTTAAAAAACCGAATTTAGAATGCATAATAAATGAATATAATAAGTGACAGGCATAATATCAGTATTGTTTATATTTGTCCAAATCAGAAGAACACTGGAATCTTCCTGTACCACAAAATCAGTGACTGAGGCCAAGCGTGTCATCGTCAGGATGCTTTTGTATGACGTTTGAATAAGAGGATAAAATATTTGTGGACGGTTGTTTTTGAATCTTTCAAGTCGGTCATCTAGCGGGTGGTCAGCATCCCGCTGCACAGCAGCCTTGCGCCTCGCTCTTCATCCGTCATAGAATGTTCGCTTTTGTCACTTTTTTGGGGGTATGCAATGTCAGATACAATTTGGTTTAGAACCGGTGAAGCCACGGTATTTTCCAGCGACGGTCAAGGTACAGACGCCATGCCCGAAATATTGATAGGCAGCGTGAAAGGCCCTGCGGGCAACGCTTTTGCCAACCTGATGGGGCAAACCGCAGGGCATACCCGTATGTTCGCCATTCGAGCCTGCAATCAGCAAGTAAAGCCTGCGACGATCATGGTTCCCAAAGTTACCATCAAATCCACCGAGTACGTCAACTTGTTTGGCGGCCCCGTGCAGTCGGCGGTAGCGGATGCGGTTCTGGATAGCGTTATCGAGGGTGTTATTCCTGCCGATCAGGCTAATGATCTGTGCATTATTGCGATGCTGTGGATCGCTCCCGAATGCGCGACCAACCCTGACTTGGACCGTAAGGATTTATATCGCACTAATTACGAAGCGATGAAGTTGGCTATTTCCCGCGCCATGAGCAATTCGCCCGGCATTGACGAGTTAATCGCCAACCGGCACAAGATTGTCCACGAAATGTACGATCCTGAAACCGGCGAGTCCCAGTGGTAAGGAAAATAGTCCATTAAGTCAGGCAGAGCGGACAAACGATGAAAGCGTTTGCCCGCCCTGCCTGGCGTTATTGATCTTTTGATCGCGGTTACACTAGGCTGCTCCATCAAAACCTTATAAAATTCACGCTTTTTCTTTGCCCAAAATCTTTACCATGCGTTTATTAATCAAATACCTTTCGCTTTGCTGGTTTACCAATAATCCCGCTGACTTAGTTCCCACCAAATCATTTATGTGGAAAACGGTCGCGTTCTATCTTATTTCAGGGATTATTGTTGAGGGGCTGATTTCTGATCCTGCCGATGGCACGCTGGAAGTTTTGTTGCGAACCGTCATGGCCTTTTCGTCCGTAGCCACATTGTTGCTGGTTGTTAGACAATGGCCGTATTTTAATCAACTGTTCACGGCTATTTTTGTCTGCGAAAACTTTATCATGACGCTGGCCACTGTTACCGAGGGGCTGTATTTTTTGATGGTAATGAACCATTATGAAAACGCGGAAGAAATATCAATCGGTATAGGCGTATTGTTGGTGGGGTGGTATTTAGCGATTGTCAGCTATATTCTGCGGCGATTTTTTTCTTATAAAACAAGCCTCAGTGTTATTTTAGCGTTGAGCTATTTTGTTTTAACCTACGGCATTCCGATGCTGTTCATGGATATATAAAATCCAGTGTTCTTGTATGGCAGGATGGGGTGAACGCAGTCGACCCCATCCTGCGCATTATTCGGCTAGTTCTTAATCTGAGGATTGTTGCCGTCTCCCTGCTTTTTGGCATCCTTTATCGCTAATTGCAGTTCCAGGCGTTGTTTTTCAAGCGCCAGTAATTCGATTTCCCGGCGCAGATAAACATCGGATTCCTTCCTTTTTTTATAGCTTTCTTGTTGCATTTCCAGGCGCTGCTGTTCACGACGTTTTTGGTTCTCTACGTCGGTATCGAACTCAAGCTGTTTTTGGCGTTGCTCAAAGGCTATTTGTTGAGCATGGATCTTATCTTTGGCTTCTCGCCATCTGGCCTGCTGATTTTCATATTTGGCAATATCGGCTTCCAGCTCTTTTTCTTTTAACTTGGCTTGGTGTGCCAATGCTTCCATATGCGTTTTTTGTTCCGCCAGTCTAAGGCTGGCTTCGTGTTTTTGCTGACCTTCAATATCCGCTTCCAGCGTTATTTCCTTGAGGCTATTATCATGTTTAATTTTTTCGGCGTGGAGTCGCTTTTCAATTTCAAATTGTTCCAGCAGTTGTTTTTCTTTTTCTTCCAGCAACAGCTTTCTATTTAAAGCTTCCTGAGCTTGCTTCAAGCGCTCCAGTTCGGCATCGCGGTTTAATTGCTCAAGTTGTTTTTGTTTGTGCTCCAGATTCTGGTTTTCAATTTCTTGTTCCTGATGGAATAATTCCTCTCTTTTCGCCTCGTTAAACTCAAAACTTTTTTTAAGAACGCATAAATAAACGCTTTCCTGGGCCAGTTGTACATCGGGGAATTCTTCAAATGAAGGTTTTAACGTGCATAGTGTTTGTGATTGGATGTTTTGTAATATCAACATTTCACTAACCGCTAAAGAAATTTTCTTTTCAATATCGGCTACGCCTTTTTGTACCCATGCGCCATCCGATAAATTCAGCAACTCTTTATGTATCAGGTTGATCAGCAAATCTTCATAGGCGGTTTTTATATGCCCATTAATGTCGGCCAAAATGTCCATATTGCTGAGGGCATATTTCAATGTAGCCTGAAAGCGAATGTCCAGCGCTACATCAATCGTACAAAAACCGTCATAAAGCTTGATTTGTTGGGTGATCAGCCAGTTTTCAACCGGTAATGGATAAACATGGTGATAAAAGCGTTTAACAAAGCCTTCAGGGCGTAAAAACAATTTTCCGTAAGGGCCGATTTTGGTATGGACAAGCTGGCGGTCGGCGTCAAAAATAGCTTCCCAGACCTCTGGGTTAGCGACATCATCGCTCGCTAAGGTACCTTCAATAAACCATGTATCGATTTCAGTTCTGGAGCTATTCATCAGCATCTGCTTGTCTGGCAATGGTGGACTCGGCTTTTAATTTGTTAATCTTATCGCTCATTTTTTCGGCAATCAGCGGATAAAGATTAGGCGCGAATTCTACGGTTTTATCGTCGATTTTTCTTAAGAAACCGCGGCTTAATAATAAGCCTACGGCAAACATTCTGGACCAGTCGGAGTAACGTCTGGCCCGTTCTATTTCGGTTTTCTCGATAGTCATTTCGAGTTCGTTGTTTTTATTGATCCGGAACTCGGTAAATTGCCTTAAGCATTCAAAAACCAGTTCTTCTTCCTCGGCGGTCAATGGGCCGGGGGCAGTGAATTCAAGGCGGTATGACAGCAGCACGGTGAAAAACTCAACCATGGCCGCACAAATAAAAGCGAACAGCGAAAAATCGGACCACATGGCGGCAGAGGGTTGAACCTCGGCCGTAAATTGTTTGTAAGTCATCAATAACGGCGCCTCCGGCAAGGACTGGCCGATATTGCCGGATAACAGGTTGATTTTTAACTGGACGTTCTGGAAGTTCTCCAGCATCGTGGAATAGGCGCTCTCAATATTCGACGCTACATCCAGCTCATTGATACTGGATTGCAGTTTCTGAATATCCTTGTCCAACTCAGAAAAATCCTGCTCAAATTTCACCTGTTGCTGTTTTTTCTCTTGATAAATTTGGTTGTAATGTTTCCAGAAAGGGCCTTCGCCGACTTGCTTCTTATAACCTTCGGCAATTTGCGCATGGGTTCCGAAATAGGCCTGCTGTACATCCAGCGTCGCTTTTTCCATGTCGGTGCGCTGTTGTTTTAAAACGTCGCCTTTAATGATTAAGACACGGTCTACATAGGACTTTATATCGGTTCTGATTAGATTCAAACGGTTAATGTGCAGGTTGTCCTGCTGGGAAATTTCATAAAACTTGAAATAAGAGAATGAAACCGAAGCGGTCAGCGCAACCAACAGAGAACAGAGCACCGAAAAATAGCGAAAGCGGTTGGCTTGCCAGTGCATTCCGGCAATTTCCAGCGAGCAAATCACAATAATGGATTGAATGGCAACGGTAATGATCAGTGCAATCCACGGGGTAATAAAATGCGATAAGCCGTAGTAGGTAGTGAAGCCGGAAGCGACACTTAACATCAATACAATGGGAATCGTCCATATCCTTAACAAGCCGACAAACAAGGTCTGGATGCTATTAATCAAATAGCCCACGCCGGAAGCTCTTATTTTTGAGAATTCAGAATTTTTCATTTTAAGGTAATAGTTTTCGAGCTTATGGCTTTGGGTTGGCGGATTGACTGCGCTATTTTCATCTTAGATCATCTTTATTTTTTACCACTGTCGGAACTGATTTTCTTGCGCTGCGAGACAGGAGTCGAGTAGTCCCCAGAAGCGATAGCGCATGTGTTTTCACGAAGCGTTTTTTGCGTAGTGAAAATGCAGGCTTTCCGAAATCGCGTCGAGTCATTGCGAGAATGATGTTGGATACCCCTTGCTGGGTATCCAACGAATGAAGCAGGACGGCTGGGGCAGCCATAGGCATTAGCGGTCGCGTAGTTTTTGCCGCTTGTTGGGCAGGGATGCCCATAAAAGCTTTCGCAAAAATAGCGACTCCCCGCCTAAAAATTAAGGCAATAAAGGTACTCCTGCAGGAGTGTTTTCCCAAAGTCGACGCTTTAGGAAAAGCAGCTCCTGCAAGTCTGATTCTTGTATTAATGGATAATCTTTTGATTCTTTAACGCGCTGTAAATATCATCAACAGCCTGTGTATCGCTATCAAAACCAATATCCGCCAGATTGGCGCTGTAATTGACGCATAAACAAATCAATCCGGCATTTTTGATGGCAACTATCAGTGACGTATTTTGAGTCTCTAAAACGGTTGCTGCATGGCCGTTATCAAATAATTTTCGCTCCAGTTGATAGGCGACTTCCTTGCCGGCTGAGCCGGTCAAAGCAATCGCTGTAGCCGTTTGGCTAAAGCGTGCTGCGCGTTCTGCGGGGCTGACCGGTTGCAGGCTTTCTTCCTCGGTGCCGCCGGTAATCATGCCCGCGCCGACCGTGCCGTTGGTCAGGCGGTCTATGATAATGAATGCGCCGGTGCCTTTATGGCTAAGGTAAGGATCAAACACCACCGGTGCGTTCACTGAAACCGTGCAGGAACCGATTTCATTCAAGTGCAATTCGGTCGCGTCATGGTGTTCGAGAGTGTTGACGTCGATTCTATGGTGAATCATCGCGACAGAACCCGACACGCTGCGCGTCGCCAGTTTGATAGTGTATTGCCGACCCGGCGTCAGCGCATTTTCAGCCATCCAGACGATAGTGGCTTTGAATTTGTCCGAGACGGTTGGTGCTATTTTTTCTGCGCCGATCAGCATATCGCCACGGCTAATATCGATCTCGTCTTCCAGCGTCAAGGTGACGGCCATTGGCGAAAAGGCTTGTTCCAGCTCGCCGTCGTAGGTCACGATGGACTTGATTTTGCTGCTTTTGCCTGAGGGCAGGGCGGTGATCTTATCGCCTTTTTTGAAAATGCCGGAGGCTACCGTGCCGCAAAAACCGCGAAAATCGAGGTTGGGACGGTTAACGTACTGAACCGGAAAACGGGCGTCGCTAAAATTGCGGTCATTGGCGATTTCGATGCTGTTGAGCGCTTCCATTAACGGCATGCCGGTAAACCAGGACATGTGTTCGCTGGGGTTGACCACGTTATCGCCGTCCAGCGCCGACATCGGGATAAAGGTGATGTCCTGCAAAGCCAGCGACTGGGTAAAATCCAGATAGTCCTGTTTGATTTTGTCAAAGGTCGCTTCGCTGTACTCAACCAAGTCCATTTTATTGACGGCGACGATGATGTGATGAATGCCCAGTAATGACGCGATAAAGCTGTGCCGTTTGGTCTGGGTTTGTACGCCGTAGCGGGCATCGATCAGGATAATCGCCAAATCGCAGGTCGAAGCGCCGGTCGCCATGTTACGGGTGTACTGCTCGTGTCCCGGTGTGTCGGCAATAATGAACTTACGCGTGGCGGTGGAAAAATAGCGGTAGGCTACGTCAATGGTAATGCCTTGTTCGCGTTCGGCTTGCAGGCCGTCAACCAGCAAGGCCAGATCGATCTTGCCTGCGCCGGTGGTGCCTGATTTGACGCTGTCGGCCTGAACGGCGGCCAGTTGATCTTCATAGATCATTTTGGAGTCGTGCAAAAGGCGGCCGATCAGCGTACTTTTGCCGTCGTCGACATTGCCGCAGGTTAAAAAACGCAATAATTCCTTGCGTTCGTGTTGCGCCAAATACGCGTCTATATCGGTACTGATTAAATCGGATTGGTGGGACATGGGGGTTCCAAAAATAAAAATTAAATGAGTTAGGCGAAAGGCTCAGGGCAAAAGGCGAAAGCTAGGCTGACCGCGATTTGATTAGGGCAGACAGCATCTTTGAAATGTGTTCCGCTTCGTTTTTCCATGATATGCCTGTTTCTTTTGAAATATAGCCAATTTCGATGCCTATGTAGATTTGGGTGCGTAATTCACCGGAGGAGCCTTTTGCGTAATAAAAGAATTTGTTGGAATCTTTATCGCTGCCCCTTTCAAAACCTTCTGCTATGTTGCTGGGTATAGACAAGCAAGAGCGTGTTATCTGATCTTTAAAGCCAAAATCTTTACAAGTAGTTAAGCCTTTGTAAATCTCTACACAAAGCCGTGATGAGCGCCGCCAAACATCTAAGTCTTCAAATCGCGCCATCTTTTAGCCCTTAGCCTTTAGTCTTTTGCCTGCTCTTAAAAATAGCCTTCGCGCTTTTTCTGCTCCATGGAACCGGATTGGTCGTGGTCTATCAACCGTCCCTGGCGTTCTGAGGTTGTGGTTAACAGCATTTCCTGAATGATTTCCGGCAGCGTGGTGGCGGTTGATTCAACTGCGCCGGTCAGCGGATAACAGCCCAAGGTACGGAAACGCACCATTTTCATTTCAACTTTTTCATCGGGGCCGATGGGCATGCGCTCATCGTCAACCATGATTAACATGCCGTCGCGGTTAACGACAGGGCGTTCTTTGGCGAAATACAGCGGTACGATGGGGATGTTTTCCAGGTGGATGTATTGCCAGATGTCCAGCTCCGTCCAGTTGGACAGCGGGAATACCCGAATGCTTTCGCCTTTGTCTATTTTGCCGTTGTAGATGTTCCACAATTCGGGGCGCTGGTTTTTGGGGTCCCAGCGATGATTTTTATCGCGGAACGAATAAACCCGTTCCTTGGCGCGCGATTTTTCCTCGTCGCGCCGCGCACCGCCGAAAGCGGCATCAAACTGGTATTTATTCAGCGCCTGTTTGAGGCCTTCGGTTTTCATTACGTCGGTGTGTGTCTTACTGCCGTGCGAAAAAGGCCCAATGCCTTGCTCTACGCCTTCCGGATTGATATGGATCAGCAGTTCAAGGCCCAGATTCTTGACCATCTGGTCGCGAAACTCGATCATTTCCTTGAACTTCCAGGTGGTATCCACATGCAGCAAGGGGAAGGGCGGTTTGCCCGGATAAAAGGCTTTCATGGTCAAATGCAACATGACGGCAGAGTCTTTGCCGACCGAATACAACATCACCGGACGCTCAAATTCGGCTGCGACTTCACGAATAATATGAATGCTTTCAGCTTCCAGTTGTTTAAGGTGGGTCAGTTTATAATCAGTCATTAAAAGTCCGTCAGGTTTGGAGATCGCGCTATGTTTATTGAATGCGCTCAATAAGAAGACGGTTATTTTAATTTGAACGGACTTTTAATGCCAGATTTGCTTGGGATTTATTGAGGGTTGAGCAGATCTTTAGGCAAATAGTGAATTATGGGAAGATAACTCAAGACGGTTATTTAGCTGGCTTGTAGCGGATAATTTATCGGGCGTTTTAGTAAGGCTAAATTTTAGTTAATAGCGTCTTGATGGTATTATTTATTCGCTAATACGCACATAAATAGAGAATACATGAGCAATTTTGATTTGCATGCCATTTCGATAAAGGATATTACCCAAACCAGCTTGTTGACCTGCTTGCCCAATGAGACGATGCATGACGCGGCGGTCAAAATGGTGGAACGGAACTGTAGTGCTATCTTGATTGCGGTGGACGATGAAATCATTGGTATCTGGACGGAAAGGGATGTATTGAAATTTGACTTCTCTTCACCGGATGCACGTTCTACACCTGTATCTGAAGGTATGAGTAGTCCGGTTATCTGTGTAAATGAAAATGCGAGCCTGGAGGAAGTTTCGCTTAAATTTAAAAAAGATGGCGTTCGCCATTATGTCGTAATCGATGATCACGGCAAGCAGCGAGGCATCATTTCTCAAACTGATGTGATCAAGAAACACAATTTTGAATTTTTCCTGGTTTTAAAAACGGCTGGCAGTGTATTAAAACCGATTCCGCCGATGATCCAATCAACGCAGAGCATGGCACAAGCGAGCAAGCTTATGCATTCTTCGCATTCGGATGCGATAAGAGTTGAATTTCCCGATGAATCAGTCGGCATTCTGACTGAGCGGGATGTGGTCAAGGCGCTGGCTTCTTTAATGCTGAATCCAATCGTTGCGGATCATGCAAGCAGTGATCTGGTTACCGTTAATGAGCATGAAAGCCTTTACCACGCCAAGAAAATTATGCTTCTAAACGGTTTTCGGCATCTTGGTGTCAGTGACAATAAAGATAATTTAATCGGTATTATCAATCTGACTGACATATTGGCGGGATTTCGCAGCACCTATGTCGAAGAACTTAAAGAATCCTTGGCGCACAGGGACGTATTGTTAAGAGATTCGTTAAAGAGCCTGGGCTTGGCGAAAAAGATTATTGACAATACCCAGGAAGGTGTTATCACCACCGATAAGTATGTGGTCATTCAGACCTGTAATGCCGGTTTTACCAAAATCACCGGCTACACGGAAGAGGAAGTTATTGGTAAAACCCCCGGCATTATTAGTTCGGGACGGCATGATAAGAACTTTTATTATGCGATGTGGGAAAAAATCAACAAATACGGTTTCTGGCAAGGTGAAATCTGGAACCGGCGCAAAAACGGCGAGGTTTATCCTGAGTTGCTGACCATTACCGAAATTCGGGATGATGAAACCAATGAGATCAGCAATTACGCGGCCATTTTTAGCGATATTAGCCAGTTAAAAAACGATGAGGAAGAAATCAAGCGACTGGCTTTCTATGACCCGTTAACCGAATTACCCAATCGGCGTTTATTGAATGATCGCTTGGCCCAGGAGTTGGCGATTACCGGAAGATCAGGCAAAAACGGCGCGCTTTTATTTATCGATCTCGATCATTTCAAGAATATTAATGAAACCCTCGGGCACTCGGCCGGGGACAGGGTTCTTGTGGAAGTGGCTTACCGATTAAAGCTGCGTGTCAGGGATTGCGACACGGTCGCCCGTATCAGCAGCGATGAGTTTGTGGTTATTTTGACCGAATTGAACGAGCAGATAGAACTGGCCTGCAATGAGGCCCGGTATATTGCGGAAAAATTGCAACAGACTATTTGCCAGGTTTATTCGGTCGTGAACCACAAACTTTATATTTCTTCCAGTATCGGCATTGCGATGTTCTCCGAGAACTCCGACATACCTCCGGACGACTTGCTTAAACAGGCCGGTACAGCGATGTACCGCGCTAAAGAAAGCGGTCGTAATATGTTGCAGTTTTTTCAGGACAGTATGCAGGAAGCTGCGATGGAAAGGATGCTGATCGAAAAAGAATTGCGGCAGGCGCTGGATGAAAATCAGCTGTCTTTGTATTATCAGCCGCAGGTTGATTATCACGGCACTCTTATGGGGGCAGAAGCCCTTATTCGCTGGAATCACCCGAAAAAGGGTTTTATCCCGCCCGATAAGTTTATTCCTATTGCGGAAGAATGCGGTTTGATTCAGGCGGTGGGTGCCTGGGTGCTTGAGCAGTCATTTATTCATCTTAGGCAGTGGGATAGGCTGCAAGTGCATTTGCCTCATCTGGCGATTAATATCAGTCCGAGGCAGTTCTATCATGATGATTTTATGGGCATACTTGGCAGGCTTGTTAAACAGTACCAGATCAGTCCGTCAAGAATCATGCTGGAATTTACCGAAGGGCTGTTGATGAATGATGTCGATGTCGCTATCGATAAAATCAAGCAATTGAAAAAATTGGGCTATACCTTTTCAATAGACGATTTCGGCACCGGATATTCCTCATTGAGTTATCTGAAACATTTGCCGGTGGATCAGTTAAAAATTGATAAATCCTTTGTTGAGGATATTACTAAAAATGAAGATGATGCCGTTTTTGTGGGTACCATTATTGCCATAGCCCGGCATATGAATCTGGGTGTTGTTGCGGAAGGTGTTGAATCGAAAATGGAGCTGGAGTTTTTAAAACAAAATGGATGTCTTTGCTATCAGGGCTATTATTTCAGTAAGCCATTGCCGGAAGGCCAGTTTTTTGAGCATTGGTTGAGAAAAGCGAAGCGATAATTTAATTAAATATCACAATAGCTTTTAACTGGATGGGAGTAAAAATGAAAATTGATTTTTTGGATTCAGCACACTTTGCAGGGTTGCTAAGGAAAACGTTAGGTGGCTTGATTGTGATGATGTTCCTGTTGACTTCAGGATGCGCTACGCTTGGTCATGAGTTCCCGGCAGGCCAGGTATCAACCATTAAGATAGGGGAAACCACCCAGAATGACATCTATACCACGTTTGGGGCTCCCTGAAGAACCGGTCTTGATAGCGGCATGAAAACATGGACTTACGGAAACTACTATTACAGTTTGTTTAGCGACGGCAGCACCGAAGATCTGGTTATTAAGTTCGACAAGCGTGGTGTTGTTGCATCGTTTGTGTTTAATACTACCAAGCGCTCGAAATGAGTCGGTCGGTATATTCACTAAAACGTAAGCGGATTGATTAATTCACCACGAACGACTGCATGGATGCAGGAGGTAGAGCAACGCACGGAGCAGTTGCCGAGACACGAAGGGCACGAAGTTTTATTTTTTCGCGTCTTCGTGGTGACAGCTCTATTTATTGATTCATATCCAAAGCCAATGCCTCGGCGACTTTGATGCCATCCACAGCCGCAGAAAGAATCCCACCCGCATAACCCGCGCCTTCTCCTGCCGGATATAGCCCTTTGATATTCATGCTTTGGTAATGCTCATTGCGTTTGATGCGAATAGGCGATGAGGTGCGGGTTTCGACACCCGTCAATACCGCATCCTTCATCGCAAAGCCCTTTATCTTTTTATCAAAAGCGGGGATGGCTTCGCGTATCGCAGCTATCGCGTAATCAGGCAAAGCCGAACTGAGGTCGCATAAATGAACGCCCGGCGTATACGAGGGTTGTACTGTCCCCAGTGCCGAAGAGGGGCGTTTGGCGAGAAAGTCGCCAACCAGTTGCCCCGGTGCCTCATAGGTTTCCCCGCCCAATTTAAAGGCACCCGCTTCCAGGCGACGTTGAAAATCGATGCCTGCCAACGGATGGCCGGGATAATCGTCAGGCGTAATGCCGACAACAATGCCGCTGTTGGCATTGCGCTCGTTACGCGAGTATTGGCTCATGCCATTGGTGACCACATGTCCCGGTTCAGAGGTAGCAGCTACTACGGTGCCGCCGGGACACATGCAAAAGCTGTACACGGAGCGCCCGTTGCTACAGTGATGTACCAGCTTGTAATCGGCAGCACCCAGTAACGGATGACCGGCATTGCTGCCAAACCGGCATGTATCGATCAATGACTGCGGATGTTCTATGCGAAAGCCGATCGAAAAAGGCTTGGCTTCAATATAAACGCCTCGATCATAGAGCATTTTAAAGGTGTCGCGCGCACTATGTCCGACCGCCAGCAACACATGATCAGTGTTAATGGTTTCACCGCTGGCGAGGGTCACGCCGCGAACCTGTCCGTTATCAATAATGATGTCGTCAACCCGGTTTTGGAAGCGGATTTCTCCGCCTAGCGATTCGATAGTCGCGCGTAGTTGTTCGACTACGGTGACTAGCCTGAAGGTGCCGATATGAGGCTTGCTGACATGGAGAATTTCAGGCGGCGCACCGGCTTTGACAAATTCAGTCAGTACTTTGCGTCCGTAGTGATTCGGATCCTTGATTTGGGTGTGCAATTTACCGTCAGAAAAAGTACCGGCACCGCCTTCGCCAAACTGCACATTGGATTCAGGGTTAAACACGCCCTTGCGCCAAAGGCCGAAAGTGTCTTTGGTGCGTTCCCGTACCTCTTTTCCCCGCTCCAGAATGATCGGTCGAAACCCCATTTGCGCCAGGATCAAGCCGGCAAAAAGCCCGCAAGGCCCGGTGCCTATGATGACGGGGCGTTGCGCCGGATCTTTTGATGCTTGGGTTACAAAACGATAAGTGCTGTCCGGCGTTAAAGAGATGTGCGGGTCGTCTTGCAGGCGGTTAAGAATAGCCTGTTCGTTCGTGGTTTCAACATCAAGGGTGTAAACAAGCAAGATCGCATTGCGTTTTCGTGCATCAAAACCTTGCCGGAATATTGTATAAGTGATGAGTTCTTCTGTGCTGATGCCAAGTCGATCGAATATGGCGGTTTTGAGCATGTTTTCCGGGTGATCGAGGGGGAGTTTAAGTTCAGTGATTCTCAACATGTAATGTATTCCGATAGGTTCCTGTTACAGAACCGACTGTTTTGCTGGTGGCAGGGTAAAATAATGCTTATTATTTTACCTTAATGAGGCTTTTCTTGTTAGCTGGACATAATGATGGTGAATTTACGTTAAAGTGAGGGCTGCAAATGACACTCGGAAAGTTATTGACGACAATTGGCGTTATTTTGGTGGTTATCGGGCTTGTTGTTAGTTATGCGCCCTGGTTGATTAGCTGGTTTGGCAGATTGCCCGGCGATATACGTATTGAGAATGAGCAACGGTTTGTGTTTATCCCGATTACCTCCATGCTTATTGTCAGTATTATTTTAACGCTAATTGTGAATCTTTTTTTTCGTAAATAGTGAACTACTTAGCATTATTTTTACATTCTATTTGTCGGGCACCCCGAGTTCTTGTAGAATGTTTTAATTAAGTACTGCAGTGCTCATAATAAGTGTAATTTGGAACAAGAATGGAAATATCACAAGAATTGCTACAGAAAAAAATTCTGATTGTAGATGATGCAGCTTCAATGCGGACACTAACCAAAGCCATTCTGCGAGAGGCCGGATTTACCCACGTTTTTGATGCGCCGGGTGGAGAGGAAGCCATGTTAATGATGAGGAAGGTAAAGATTAATATTGTGGTATGTGACTGGAACATGCCGGGAATGAGTGGGCTCGATTTGTTTAAGGCTGTAAAAGGCGATGCTAAATTAGAAACCCCACCTTGGATTATGCTGACGTCTTCATCGGAAGGGGATAAGGTGAAGGAAGCCATTATGGCGGGCATAACATCTTATATTGTGAAGCCCTTTAAGCCGGATAACTTGGTCAAACAGGTCGTAGGCAAACTTTCTTAAAGCTTTCGCTCCTCGGCAATTGCTCCTGCATCCATGCAGTCGTGCCCACGCCCCTTACCTATATCCCTATAGATGATACGTTAGAGCCGGTTGCCAGAAACAAAAAAGCCCCATTCGCAACAGTAGATTGCGAATGGGGCTTTTTTTATGGCTGATTTACTTCTATGGTTGGCTTAACTGTCGGTACACGCCTTTTGCCGACATTCTTCTTGTCCCTGTCCCTGATTTTGACTTTTTCGACGGCAGCTTTTTTAGGTTCTATTTTCTTTTTGCCGCCCGTTGCCTTTCCTGAAGCTTTGAGTTTTTTAGGGCCTTTATACTTACCCTCCAATTCTTTGATATTGCGGTGTTTGAATTTCTGTTTCAAAAAGCGCTCAATGCCGGACATTAAGTTCCATTCGGTATGCTTTACCAACGCAATCGTCAGACCCAGTTCATCGACTCGGCCTGTCCGGCCTATGCGATGTATATAATTGATGCCGTTTCTCGGCACATCAAAATTAATGACCAGATTGATGCCTTTGATGTCCAGGCCGCGAGCGGCAAGGTCGGTAGCCAGCATGATTTTGACTTCGCCTTCGCGAAATAATTCCATCATCCGGTTGCGGTCTTTTTGATCCATTTCTCCATGCAGCACACCAACACGGAGCTTTTGTCCCCGCAACGGCCCGCGAAGAGCATCCGCCTGAATCCTGCTGTTGGTAAAGACCAGCGCCTTATCATAAGTCTCATTTTGCAACAGCCAGGTCAGCAGTTTTAGTTTGTGATCATTGTCGTCGGCCAGCACAATTTGCTGCTCGATGTTACGGTGTCCGTCATGCAGCGTATTTAAGGCAACGACTTCATGATTTTTTAGCACCCTGTCAGCCATTTTGATGACGCCAAAATGGGTCAAGGTGGCTGAAAACAGCAAGGTTTGTCGTTGTGTGTTGCAGCTATTGGCGATGGTCAGCACGTCTTCGCTAAAGCCCATATCAAGCATGCGATCGGCTTCATCCAGTATCAACACTTCCAGATTGCTAAAGTCCGGAATCTCTTGCTCCATCAGTTCCAATACTCTGCCTGGAGTCGCAATAACAATTTCCGTGTTTCTGCGGAGCATGTTTTGCTGTAGCCTAAAATCATCGCCACCGGTAATCAGGCCTGTTTTCAGGTCGGTAAATTCGGTCAATTGTTGGCAGTGCTTAAAAATCTGCTGAGCCAATTCCCGGGTCGGAGTCAGTATCAAGGCCCGCACACCAGATTTTCCGGAGGGCAGGGTTAACAGATGATGCAGTGTAGGTAGCAAGAATGCGGCGGTTTTTCCGCTGCCTGTCTCGGCGCTAACCAGCAGGTCTTTGTGTTCCAGAGCAAGTGGAATCGACTGTAGTTGTACGGGTGTAGGCTGTTCAAAGCCAAGCTTTTTAACGGCCGACAGCAGTTGTTCATCTAGCGATAGGCTTGAAAATGATGGGGTTTTGTCTATTGGATTAGAGTGCATGAATCTTTAAGTAGTTGCTAAAGTGCAAGGATGATGGGAATCAATCTTTGCGGGTATTATAGACTTTTTGCGGTCAGGGTTATGATTAAATAACTATTCATTGCAAATCGGTTTTTTAGCTTTTAAGCTAGGTTCTGTTGACGTTTTACCAATCCGGTAGAACTGATCATTTTGATTGGAATGAATCGGATAAATTTAAGCGATGAAGAATGGATGCGAATATTGGCAAACTTAAAGAAATTGACAGGCATTCATGTCGGGCGGCCAGACACTTGCAGACAATTTATTAGTGCCTGCTTGTGGATATTACGTTCGGGATCGCAGTGGCGGGTTTTGCCACCAACGCATGGGAAGTGGAATAGCATATTCAAGCGTTTTTCACGCTGGTGCGCCAATGGCGCATGGGAGAAGCTCTTCGGTCATTTTTCTGAAGCCTCTGATTTCCAGGATGTTTCTATGGACGGATCGGTGGTTAGGGTGCATGCCTGCGCGGCTGGAGCGGCAAACAGCTCTGTCGATAATGAGGCACTGGGGCGTTCCAAAGGTGGTTTTGGCTGTAAGATCCACGCGCTCTGTGATGCTTTGGGCATGCCGATAAAGTACATTCTGACAGGCGGCCAGGAGGCTGAATGCAAGCAGGCGATACCCTTGCTTGAAAACGTTAAAGCCTCAGCCGTTTTGGCAGACAAAGCTTACGACACAAACGAGTTGAGGGTTTGGTTGGAATCTCGGGGAATAAAAGCCGTCATCCCGCCCAAATCGAATCGGAAAGAAAAAATTGAGTGCGATTATTGGCATTATAAGGAGCGGCATGTGGTTGAATGTATGTTTGGCAAGCTTAAACACTACCGCAGAATTGCCACTCGATATGAGAAAAAAGCTATTAATTACATGGGGATGCTGTCATTTTCCTCGGTACTTTTATGGCTGAGATGAAACGTCAACAGAACCTAGATTAAAAGCAGGGATAACATCCCCGCGTCTACATAGATCAGGAAAAACCATGATACCAATTAGAGATACAGCGCCCTGCCATTCAAGGCCTTTAGTCACGTGGGGGATAATGGCGATTTGTATTGTTGTTTTTGTGACGATGAAATTGATGCCCGATCCGTTAAGTTTGCGGCTCCTTAACCTTTACGGCATGGTGCCTATTCGCTATACCAATCCATATTATGGGTTGCCTTTCGATGGCTATTTATCTTTTCTGACCAGCCTGTTTCTGCACGGAAACTGGCCGCACCTGATCATGAACATGTGGTTTTTATGGATATTCGGCGATAACGTAGAAGATAGAATGGGCCGCTTGCCATTTTTGGTTTTTTATTTGGCATGCGGTCTTTTGGCTACTTTTTTGCAATGGTTGTTCGATCCAAACCTTGCCATTCCCGTTGTCGGCGCATCAGGCGCTATAGCCGGTGTATTGGCGGCTTATTTTTTTCTATATCCGCTTGAACGCGTTGTGGTGTGGATTCCTATACTATTTTTACCTATAGTCATTCATGTCCCGGCGGTTGCTTTTTTAGGGTTGTGGGTTTTGATTCAATTACACAGTGCGACAACGGCAATGCTATTTGGCGGTGTTGCTGTCGATGTGGCCTGGTGGGCGCATTTAGGCGGCTTTATTGCCGGCTCTGTTTTATATCGGTTGTTTCTTCGTAAAGACCCAGCCGAAAAAAATGAATTATTTTGACGGTGTTAAGGTATAATTTGCCGCTTCAAAAAGCGGTTTTATTGACAACACACTAGGGTCGGGAGTCATTTTCTGGCTAAAAAGACCCCTTAAGTTCTATCAGGAAATTGAAAGTAATATGAAAAAAGTTAACGTTGCGTTGGTCAGGCTACTTCAGTTTGTAGTTTTTGTGGTGTCCGTATTCATGGTAATAGTCTATTTTGGCGCCATGGTTTTATTGCCTTTGGATGCCGTTGTATTGCTGATAAAGCTGATGGGAGTTGTCGGGCTTAACGGTTTTATCGCAGCCTTTATCGCCATCCCTGTTGTTGGTTATTTAGGTTTGATGGTTTACAAAACACCAGGGCTTTGCAAAATGGTGGTCGATGCGGGTGTTGACCTGATTAAGACAGGTAAAACCAGAGTAGAGGCATTTAATGAAATTGCCGATGCGATAAAAGCTTAGTTTTTTCGATTATCCGCATTCAAAAAGGTGTGTCGGTTCCGGCACGCCTTTTTTTATGCCTGTTACTTTTTCGAACACCCTCTCCGCAAGGCCCAATAAAAAATCAACATCCCTAACGCGGCAGCCAAGTGTTTTAGCGAGTGCCCGCTGAGCAAGCCAAAAGCGCTGTAAAGCCGGGCATCGAACAGCTCCATGAGTTTTGAGGCCGCATAAGCGCCGATGACGCCCCAAATATACTCGTCGTTATTCAACGTCGAGTCAAACAGCCACAAAATCAGCGGTATCAGCACAACCGGTAAGAATTGCACCAGCATGTAAGCGCGCAAATCGCCGTGGCCGTCTAATTCCGTCGCATACCCATGATGCCGATAATGACAAACGGTCAATTGGACAGCACATTGAAAAAATTGGCTATATTGAAGAGGCTGCGCCGGTCGGCGAAGTGATGGTAATCCGGCTGCTGGGCAATGGGAGCGATGCTGAAAACGGCGATAATTGCGACAACAGTGATCGCCAGTATAATTTTCAGGCGGTTATCGGCAAGCGTAAATTAGAGAGAGTGGAAAAACAAAAGACAGATATTAATCGCTCTTGTATGATTAGGATACACCTTGTTATTTCATGGAGTACCCTTATGCCTATCCTGCTTGCATTAATCGGTTTCATCATCCTTGTCGCGTTGTTTTTTATCGGCATTTACAACCGGCTCGTCAACTTACGCAACGGCGTTAAAAATGCTTTTTCCCAGATAGATGTTCAACTGACTCGGCGCTACGACCTGATACCGAATCTGGTTGAAGCCGTTAAAGGGTATATGAAGCACGAGAGGGAAACGCTGGATGCCGTTATCAGCGCGCGAAATGCAGCGGTAACCGGGCTTAAGGCTGCAGGGGCAAATCCTTCCGATCCAGAAGCGATCAGGCAGTTGGCAAGCGCTGAGGCTACGCTTCAGGGCAGTTTGGGCAAAATGTTTGCCTTGGCCGAGGCTTATCCCGATCTCAAGGCCAATCAGAACATGATGCAATTTCAGGAAGAGCTGGCTTCTACCGAAAACAAAGTGGCTTTTGCCCGTCAGGCGTTTAATGACGCGGTTATGACTTACAACAACGGCCGGGAGAATTTCCCCAACAATATCCTGGCTGGCATGTTTAATTTTAATCCCGCCGAGCACCTGGACATAGAGGCCCCGGAAAAACGGCAGGTACCGAAAGTTTCTTTTACTTAAAACCGCTTCGGTGAAGTAGATGAATTTCTTTCAAAGCCAGGATGATGCCCGCCGCAAGACCCGCTCCCTGATTCTGATGTTCATGCTGGCCGTGATTGCGATCGTTGCGGCGGTTAATCTGGTGATAACGGCATTGATCATTAATGTGGGTGATGACGCGGAAGCTGCGACACTGCCCGATTTCAACTGGATCATGAACAACTTGCCGTTGGTGGCGAGTATCTCACTGGCCACTATCGGCTTTATCAGCCTGTCCAGCCTTTACAAGATTGCGTCATTGAGCTCGGGCGGCGGCAAAGTTGCCCGCAGCCTGGGCGGTACGCTGATTACCGCAGAGAGCAAAGATCCGCTACGCCGCCGTTTGTATAACGTCGTTGAAGAAATGGCGATTGCTTCGGGTATTCCGATGCCGGAAGTTTACGTGCTGGAGCAGGAGTCGGCGATTAACGCTTTTGCGGCAGGATTTACCACCGGCGATGCCGCGGTGACCGTCACTCGTGGCACGCTGGAAACGCTTACCCGAGACGAACTGCAAGGCGTAATCGGCCACGAGTTCAGTCATATCCTCAACGGCGATATGCGCCTGAACACGCGGCTGATGGGCTTTTTGTTCGGTATTCTGGTCATCGGCCTGATCGGCAGAGCGGTATTGAACAGCGCCCGTTACGGCAATATCCGTTCCGACAATTCCCGTCGTGACGGTGCGGCCGCTATTTATCTGGCCGGTTTAGGGCTGTTTTTGATCGGCTATATCGGTGTTTTTTTCGGCCAGTTGATCAAAGCGGCGGTATCACGGCAGCGTGAATTTCTGGCCGATGCTTCAGCGGTACAATTTACCCGGCAGACCCAAGGTATTGCGGGGGCGTTAAAAAAAATAGCCGCCGCTCAGCAAGGCTCGGAACTCCAGAGAGTAGATGCTGAAGAAGTCAGCCACATGCTGTTTGCCACCGGCGCATCATTCAGTTCATTGCTGGCTACGCATCCGCCTTTGGTTCAGCGCATCAAGGCCTTGGAGCCGAATTTTGAGGAGTCGGAAATAGACCGGCTTGCCGGGCAAATGCTTGGACAAACTCAAAACGGTTCGGAAGCTATTGAGGGAAGTTCATCAACAGCCGGTTTTGCGCCGCAACACTTTGTTGTAACACCGGCGACAGTGACCGAAACGGTAGGCATGCCCGATGAAGGACACATACAGCTTGCCTCGACCCTTCGCCAGTTGATACCCGAAAATCTTTATCGCGCCGCCCATTCCGGCACTGATGCCTTGCCATTAGTCTTGGCGTTGCTGCTGGATGCAAACGAAGCCGTGCGCCGAATCCAATTAGATTTGATTGCCGAACAATTAGGCGGAACGACGGTGATGGCCGCCGAAACACTACAACTGGAAATACAAAAGTCGGGCCCGGAATTTCGCCTACCCTTATTGCAAATCGCCTTTCCCCTCATTAAAAACCGGCCGCTGGAGCAGCTTGAACGCATAGCCGACTTGGTACAGCGATTGATCGAGGTTGATGGCGTTGTCGATATGTTTGAGTTTGCCTTGTCCCGCGTGTTAAAAACCCATTTGAATGATGCCGCTCACCCGCAACACCGGCATGGCAATCTTCGTTTGACGCAGTTGCCGGAAGCTGTCGGCGCGTTGTTTTCGGTCATGGCAAAACAAGGCCATACTGAAGCCGATGCCACCTACCAAAAAGGCATGGAATGTCTGGGACGCCATGAGCAGCGTATAAAAATGTTGATCGATACAAAACAATGGCCGGATTATGAGCCACCCCAGGATTGGGTGTCTGCCACCGATGCTGCGCTGAATCAGCTGGACGGACTACAAGTGCTAGATAAACAAGCCCTGGTTTCCGCGCTGGTGTTGACACTATCTCATGACGGCAAAGTCAGTCCTCATGAAGCGGAACTGCTAAGAGCAATATGCGCAACCCTGCATTGTCCGTTGCCGCCGTTTGTTTTCGATGCCAATGGCATCTAGATTATTTGTGGTATATTCTCAATAAAGCTGTACGGGTTGTCTAAAAGCTCAGTTAAACCGGCGCTTAGACAAAATAATAAAAAAATCAATTTAAGGCGGTAAACAAATATGTCAGCAATAATTTATATTCTAACGGTTCTCTATGTAGTTTATGTCGTCTATACCGTAGTAACCGATCGTGAAAAAGACACATGATTGGCGTTGTTATCTTCTTTATAACTTGAAGAAGAATAATAGGTTGGCATTCGCAAATTCACCAACCTGTGGGCGGTAAACTTAAGGGGTCTAATATGCTCTCAAGCCATTTCACTGCCCCTGATCAGGTAACTAGCGAAATTAAATGATTTACCGATTCTTAGCCGACTCCGTTCTTGTTCTCCATCTTCTGTTTATCGGTTTCGTCATTTTTGGTGGGCTGCTTGCGCTTCGCTCTCCCTGGATCGCGCTGGCTCATATACCGGCGGCCTGCTGGGGTGCATTCATTGAATTGACTGGAGGGCTGTGTCCGCTTACGGTGATGGAAGTCGGGCTTCGTCGGATTGCCGGTGACGCCGGTTATTCAGGCAGCTTTGTTGAGCATTATCTCTTGCCCGTCATCTATCCTGCCGGACTTACGAGAGACATTCAATTTGGGCTGGCGGGTTTGGTAATACTCATCAACGTTGCGATATATGGCCAGCTTGTTTATCGATGGCAGGTTTCCCGATCAAAATAGTCGGAGAAGCAAGTAACAACACGTAAGGCAGGCTGCGGATTGCCTGATTTTTTCAGACTTGATTGTTAAAAATCCATCTTACTTGTTGATTTCAACAGATGCTCGGCCAATTGTTTACCCGCCTCGATCAAGGGGTGAATGACAAAAGTAGCTCCCAATCGATAAAGTTCACTTTCCTCATCGTTATGAAAACAAACGGTACCGATACTGCCGGCGAATTGGAGGTTTTTCAGTTGCTTGATCGACGATGATCTTGCTTCGAATTCCGGCATGGTAAGGATAATCCCTTTGATTTTTTCCAAGGGCAGTGTCTCCCATAGCGCAGAGTCTTCGGCATCACCGTAAATCACCCTTCGCCCATCGGCAAGCAAGTTTTTTAGATTGATTGGGTCGGCATCCAACCCCAGCACACGCATATCCTGCTGCTTAAAAGCGAGATATGCCGACATACCGGTGCGTCCCATGCCCACTACCAGCCATTCCGCTCCCCCGATGCTGCTGGGCAGTCTGTCCAGATGTTCGACCTTACGTTCAAAACGAACTAATCCCGGTTCCAGAAAGGAAAAGATACGGTGCGAAAACCGATTTAATGGTGCCGCAATAGCCAAGGAAAGCGCTACCGCCAGACCGATGACAGCTTCCCAAGCGGGGGGAAGTAGTTCCGCCTTGACGACGACACTCGAGGTGATCAATGCAAACTCGCTGTAGGTCATCAACGCCAGTGCGGAAACAAAAGCCGTGCGTGCGCGCAACCCGACCAGCAAAAATAACGCAAAGAAAAGTATGCCTTGCAACGGCAATAGAGATAGCAGCTCAAACACCTGTATAACTTCGTCATAACCCGGCAAATCGGCCAAGCCGATTTGAAGGAAAAATGCGGCTAAAAAGGTTTCCTTTAACCCCCATAGTTTTTTAGAAAGATCGTCTATGTCGGGGTGTCCAGCCAGCATAACTCCCATCAGCAATGCGCCAATATCGCTGGAAATACCGACCTTTTGCGCCAATACGCCGCCTGCCAATGCCAGTACTATGCCCAATAACAATTTCAATTCATCGTCGCGGCTGGCGCTAAGCAACCGATATGCCAACGGGCGAAGCAAAGGCAGCAGCAACAGACAAAGCGCCCAAGGCGACGGTTGTTTATTATTGGCGACAGCCAGCAGGCCGATGGCAACAATATCCTGCAAAATTAATATACTTAGCACATCCCGGCCGTATAAAGTGGAAAGCTCGCCGCTATCTTCCAACACTTTAATCGCGAGAACTGTACTGGAAAAAGCCAAGCTCACGCCTATCACTAAGCCGCCGGTAATCTGCCCATTAAAGCCAAAGTAGACCAGCGCAGAAACCAGGGTGACGACAAGCAAGTGCAAGGTGCCGACGCTAAGCACTTCGCGTCGTAACAGCGAAGAAAGCTTCAATTTCAGGCCGACCGTAAACAATAGCAATTCAATGCCGATATCCGCTAAATGACTGAGCGTATCGTTGGACTCAACGCCGGAAAAATTTAAAACATATCCCGCCATCAGGTAGCCTACCAAGGGGGGTAAATGTAATCGGCTGGTTACCAAGCCTGCCAGATAAGCAGCACCAACCCAAATTAATTCCATAATTAAATCCTGTTTCTATAAGTCCAATTGACAGCTATGATAGCGCAGGTTCCGTTTAAAATCAGGATGTCCCGGCAAATAACTTAATGCAATTTGGAGAGGGGATGTACGGTAAGAATGCCCGGATACCGCGCAATGTTTTATCTGGGTTGGGGGACTTGATTCTTCGACTTAGTAAAAATACTCCCATAGGGATGCGTATTTATTCGTATCGTGCGCATAAAGCTTGTAAGTAATCAGGAACGCTTTTACACTGAAAACTTGAAGTTGAGGCGACAAAGGGGATCATATGGTTAATAAGATAATCCACGATGCTCTCATGATTTGGGTAACCATTGAACCGATTGGGACTGTTGTGCTTTTTTCGGCGCTTACTTCCAGGCTTTCGCCAACAGAACGTAGAAAAACTGCAACAATGGCGATTGCTTATTCGGCTATCATCTTGCTCTGCGCAATTCTTGTTGGGCAAATCATTCTCACTGCCATGGGCATTCAACTGATTTCGTTGCAAATTGCCGGCGGTATCATTTTGTTTCTTTTTGGCCTCCAGATGATTTTCGGCCGAATGGTAACCGCTTTCAGTCAGCCTGAGGCTGGACATGATATTGCGGTGTTTCCGCTGGCAATACCTTCCATTGTGGGGCCTGAATCTATTATGGTGGTGATTTTACTCACCGACAATTACCTCCACTCCGTCGCCACGCAGGCGATAACTGCGGGTGTAATGCTCGGTGTCCTGGCAGTCACTTATGTGTTAATGCTTCTCGCAGAGCATCTTCTGCGTATCATTGGGAAAAACGGCGCTGCGATACTGGAGCGTATTATGGGAATAATCCTCGCCACACTGTCGGTAGATTTAATTATTGATGCGTTTGCCGGCATTCTTCAATGGACTATTCCAAAGCCATAACTGTATGCGGCTGAAGCATAGGAGTAAGAGGAGGTAAGTCAGAGCGGATCTAATTTCTATCTTAATTTAAGTGGAGGATATGACGATGTCTATTGGTGAATTTTGCAATCGCGAAGTAGTGTTCGCGACCAGAGAAATGAGTCTACCGGAAGCGGCGCAATTGATGCGCGAATACCATGTCGGCGATCTGGTGGTCGTCGATGAGATTGACGGTAAGCGGATGCCGGTCGGTATTGTTACGGATCGCGACATGGTTATCGAGGTTATCGCTAAATCCCTGGATATCGATGAGTTTAGCGTGGGAGACATCATGGGGCCGCAACTTGTCAGTGTGCAGGAAAAAGACGGTGTATTTGAAACGATTCGACTGATGCGCACCAAAGGCGTCCGCCGCATCCCCGTGGTTAATCAGGAAGGAGGGCTTGTAGGCATTATGTCGGCGGACGATATTCTGGATCTTCTGGCCGAGGAGATGACCGAATTAGCCAAGGTCGCTCCGCGCGAACGGGAGCGAGAGGCTAAAACAAAAAGCTTATTAACGTAGGGCGATTACCTTTCCCACGCTGGAGTGCTCATCTTTATGCACAAATGCCTGCAGGTCTCCGGTAAGGATACAAGGGCCGTCTTCGCTTCACATTCATTGTTACCTATTGAAGACGGCTTTATTGCAATGGAGTGCAAGCTTTGCTTGCGCTTGCAGGCGAAGCCTGCACTCCAGCTATCAGAGCAACCACTTGGACAGCCTTTGCGCGGCTACCCGCAGAAGATGTGTGTAACGATGAGCACTGGAGTGTAGAGTAATGAAAGTGTGGCTAAAAAAAACCTTCATCGCTTATCAACGATGAAGGTTAACCCCTGTAAATAGCTATGTTTTGATCGTATCGACTACATCTATCAATATTCAGTTTCCGATATTTTTTGAGTTGGCCTTAATTCCGTAAATTGAATAAACAACGATGATGATTAAATACACGCTAAGCGCGGTGATAAATTCACTGGGTTTCTCGCCTGAAGCTTGAGGAATCGTATGGCTGTTAACGATATGGGCAGCTAAAGGAGCGACCGGTGAATTTTCCTGATTCAGCGCTATTTTGCCCGGTGTAGTCATCTTCGGCTCTTCCTGAACTTCAACAGCGAAAACATTAAACGACAAGGTTAATACGGCCAGGTAAGTTAAGATGCTTTTCATGTTCATTGTTGCACGCTCGTGAAAAATAAAGTTGACTGAAAAAAAGATAGCGATACGAAACTATTATCAGTTTATTTCACTATGAAGACAACGTTTTTTTATGGACGTTTATGTCGAATGGGATGAGGATGAGGTTTATCCATCCAAGTTGATATTGATGCGCTCACAGAATTCAGCGCATCTTACAAATTCTCTGCATTTAGCAGAATGACTTCAATCTCTTCGGTAATTTCTTCCTGGCGATAAATCTGGGATTTTCTTTGCAGCTTTACGGTTTCATCATCCAGATGATTCACCGCACCTTCCAGATGTTGCAGTCGGCTGTGATTTTCGGCCATCAGCGAGATATAAAAAATTTCATGCAGCACGGCAAATAAGTAATGATCGAGCAAGTCTGCAAAAAACTCGCCGGGTTCCAGATTGAGTAGCGGCGGGTTGCCATAATGAAAGGTTCTCTCATTTGGCTGATTAAACGGGGGAAACACCTGTCGCCGGCTGATCTGATTGGATGCGTTATCGTGATAAACAACGGTCAGTTGTAATGTAGCGGTAGATTTGCCGTGCAATGCGCTGATGGTGTCAATCAGGCGGTTAATGATCGTAGGCACTTCTTCGGCGACATTGGCGCCTTCGAGCGTCGCGACGACTTCGGTGGAAATGTCCTCCTGCCGGTTACAAAGTCGGCTGCCGATCGCAATAACGCCGGTATACGCTTTAGCGGCGACGGCATTAATCAGGCTTTCGTTAAAATCGCCGCAAAAGCCGCGTTCCGCGCCCAGCAAAATACAGAGTTGCGCGGCGTTGTTATCAGCCGCCAGGCCGGGATAAAAATCCAGAAAATCCAGCGCCGCGCGTTCGATATTAGCCACGGCTTGCCCCTGCATGGTTTTAAAACGCAGCAGTTTGTGGATTTCGATGAAAGCCAGGTTTTTCATCGAATTTAAAATGCTGCGTATCTCTTTTAACTGGGTGATATGCAGTTGCAGTTCGCGGCTTAAGCTCATGACGGTGGTGCCGGGTTGACGTTAATCCATTCGCCGAGCGCTTGCCGCCACTGCTCCTGGCTGCTTTCCAGCGTCAGTGTCGCGGCTTCAATACCCCGTTCAATGCGAACCAGGATCTCGGCAATGTCTTCAGGATCTGTCTGGTTAAACAGCCCTGCATTAAACGCGGTCAGCCAGGCCAGTTGAAACAGGTTGCTGTGCGGAACCAGTCGATCCTGTTTTAGTATTTCCCGCAGCAGCCGACCTCGTTTGATTCGCGCTTCCATTGACGCTTCCAGACGCTGACCGAAACGGGTGAAGGCTTCCAGCTCCAGAAATTGCAGGTAATCCAGTTTCATTTGCCCCGCTTGATCGCGGATGCTGATGTCCTGCGCCTTGCCGCCTATCCGCGATACGGACCGGGTGATGTCGATGGCCGGACGAAATCCCGACACGAACAGGTCGTTATCCAGATAGATTTGCCCGTCGGTAATGGAAATCAGGTTGGTCGGAATGTAGGCGGCAATTTCCCCCTGCTTGGTTTCGATGATCGGCAAGGCGGTCATGCTGCCGCCGCCGTTTTCGGCATTCAGGCAGGTCGAGCGTTCCAGCAGGCGCGAATGGACAAAGAAAATGTCGCCCGGATAGGCTTCGCGGCCCGGCGGCCTTCGCAGCAACAAAGACAGTTCCCGATAGGTTCGGGCATGGGTAGACAAGTCATCGTAAATGATCAGGGTATCCCGGCCTTGCGCCATCCAGTATTCGGCCAGCGCACAACCGGCAAACGGAGCGGTATATTGCAAACCGGGCAGGGCGCTGGCTTCTGCAACCACGCACACCGTGTAGTCCAGCGCGCCATGCTTTTTCAGGGTTTCTATAGTGCTAACCACGGCAGAGCGTTTCTGGCCGATCAGCACGTAGATGCACAACACATTTTTGCCTTTTTGATTAATAACGGTGTCGATGGCAATTGAAGTCCTGCCCAGACCTTCATCGCCCACTATTAATTGCCGCTGTCCTTTGCCGATAGGAATCAGGGTGTCGATGATTTTTATGCCGGTGTACAGCGGCTTATGGACAAAATCACGGGCGATAATCGCGGGCGAACCTTTTTCCATGTTTTCGCGCCCTGCATGGGGCGGTGAAGCGAGTCCGTCCAGCGGCGTTCCCAGCGGATCGATAACACGACCCAAAAATTCGTTGCCGACCGGGATGCTGAGCGAGTGTTTGGAAAGATGAACCGTGGTGCCTGCGGTCAGGGCTTCGGTTTCATACAGTAAAATCGCGCCGATCCGGTCGCGGTTAAGGTCGAAGACCATGCCCCGGCTGCCATCGGCAAAAACCAGGATGTCCTCGATAGCCGCGGACGGCAGGCCTTTGATCCAACTGATGCCGTCGCCGATGGAAACCACCGTGCCTTGTTCGATAATACGCAGCCCCGGCTGATAGTTAGCCAGCCAGTCGGCCTGTTTGTCCAGTAAGCTGTCCATTGGCGCCGGAGCGGCATCGGCTGCGTTCTCACGCTGGAGCGAGGGAACGATGAGCGCTGTATCATTCCGGTTCATTGGCAATCTCGGCAAAACCGGTCAGTTCGTGTTGCAGGTTGGCGTTTAGCACCCAAGCGCCGATGTCCATGCGCAGACCGGCGATCAGCGCTTTATCCTGATGATATTGAAAATTGATTTGACTGTTGATTAACGCATCCAGCTTTTGTTCCAGTTGCTGGCGCATTTCAATGGGTAGCGGATAGGCGCTGGTTATTTTGACAGGCACCGATTTTTTAGTGCCGAACATGGTCAGGCATAGCTTGCAGGCTTCCGGCAAGGTTGTTAGGTTGTCCATCAGCAGAGTAAATAAGCAGGCTTCCAGCTCAGGACCGGCGGATTGCTGCAACAGCATTCCGGCAAATTTGGCGCCGTTTCGCAAGGCTTGTTTTTCGGCTTGTTGTTGTAACTCGTGTCGCTGTTTCGACAGCAACACGTTGGCTTTTTGCCGCTCTTGCTCAAGATCGGCATTCAGCTTGTCCAGGTGGGCTTTTCTTTCGGCTTCGAGCTGCCGGTGCAGGGCGGCGATAGCGGCCTGTTTTTCTTGCTCCCATAGCTTTTGCCGGTTTTCATAACGGCTGCATTGTTGTTCTGCCTGCTGTTGCAGGTTTTTTGCGTCGCTAAGCGATTGGTCGATAAACTGCTTACGCTTGGTAATCACTTCCAGCAAGGGCTTGTAAAAAAGCCGCTGCAAAATCCAGATCAGAATCAGGAAATTGATGATTTCAAGAACAAAGGTGGATAGGTTGAATTCCATATGCTTTATTGCCGGTTTAGGTGTTGACTCAGCAGTTGAAAAAATGGAACGCAGATGACGCTGATAATTATGATATATAGGATTTTTATCGAATTATCCGCGTTTATCATATTGATCTGCGTCATCTGCGTTCCATTGTGTTTTGTGGCTGAGTAGTTACAGTGTGTCTCGGCAACTTGTTCCTGCGTTGCTCTATCTCCTGCATAATCCACCTGGATGTGGTGAATGCAGATATTGCACGACTGTATGGATACAGGAGGTAGAGTAATGCAGGAGCAATTACCGAGGAGCAAATATCTGTCCATGCAGCCTTCGTGGTGAATTCTTTTCGAATCATTTAAGAACGTATTCAAGCAACGGATTTCGAAACAGCACAATCAAAATAATAACCAGACAATAGATAGCCAGCGATTCGATCATCGCCAGGCCTATAAACAAGGTGCGCATAATCGACTGTTCCGATTCCGGTTGCCGCGATAAGGCTTCCAATGCGCTGCCGATGGCCTTGCCCATGGCCAGGGCCGGGAGCATCACTCCCAGCGCGATGCCGATAATAGCGGCGACGCTGGAGCCAAGGACGATTAAGGCAATGTCAGACATAAGTTACTCCGGTGGATTAAGTTGTTGGGATTGTATGGCTCCGGCCACATAGATCAGCGCCAGCATGCCGAAGATATAGGCTTGCACCAGCGCTTCAATGATATGCAGCATTAAAATCGGAATCGGCGCGAGAAATCCTGCCACCAGCAATATTAGCACTGCCGCCATTTCCAGGCTCATCATGTTGCCGAATAAACGGATAGCCAGCGCCAGTGTGCGGGTAAATTCGCTGATAATGTGAAAAGGCAGCAAAATCGGACTGGGGCTCAGGTAGTGGCGCAGATAGTTTTTCAAGCCTTGGGTTTTTATGCCAAACCAATGCACTGACAAGAACACCAGTATCGCCAGTGCCGAGGTTACTGAAAGATCACGAGTCGGCGAATGCAAACCCGGTATTAAACCGACCAGATTGGCAATGATCAGAAACAGCCAAAGGGACGCAATAAAAGGCATGATTTGTCGCCCGTGTTCCGGTGCGACGGCGGCAATGGCCTCGTCGATAGCCACCACAATGCCTTCAACAGTGGTCTGCAACTTACCGGGCAGCATGTCCAGATGTCGGGTTGAAAGCCAGGCTATTATCGTAATCACCAGCATGATTCCCCACGTGGTGATGATCGAGGTACCTATATCAACCGGGCCGAGAGCAAAAGTAAATTCGTTTTCCATGATCCAGCCTAATCTTTAATCAGAAAATACACATTAAAAATCCCAACCACCAACCCGGCAAGCAATAAACTGAGTGTCCAATGCGTCGAATATCCCTCCACCATATCGTCCAACCAGTGTCCTAAATAAACGCCGCCGATAATAGGCAATATCATGACCAGGCCCAGTGTGCCGATTGATGGCAGATTCGGCCGAGGTTCATGTCCCGCCTTTTTGATGCGTTTAACCTGGCGCTCAACCTTGTTTTTGAGTTGTTGTCGATTATTCATGACTGCCAGCTGGTTTTACGTTTAAGCATCAACATGCGTTTTAACATGGCCTGTTCCATTTTGTGCAGACTTTCTCGGGTTGCACGCAGATTTTCTTCCTCGGCTATCAACTGCTGTTCCAATAAGGCACTGATCCGTTCGAAGTCGGTGTCGATCAGGAAATGCCGGGTGCTGATCGTCAATTCATTGTTGTTGAAGTAGGCAACCGCTCCCGGCAGCGCCAGATATTGCCAATCTTCTGTCGCCAGACGAAAACGCGCCAGACCGAAAACCAGCGTGGTCATAAACCGCGCATGATGGGCTTGGATGCCGAAGCTGCCTGAAGCGTCCTCGCCGACAAATGAGGTGACACCGGCGATGCGCTGTTCATGGCTTGCATCAAACAGGTTCAGTACGAATGGGTTCATTAAGGGCAATTTTCCATAACAGGTAAATATCTTAAAGCATTTTTTCACCACGAAGGCACGAAGGACACGAAGTTTTCAATATATGAGTTAAAGCTATTTTTTTCTTCGTGCCTTCGTGGTGAATTTTTTAAGTTTTTTAACCGAGTTCCTGCATCGATCCGCGCATATAGCACTGCTCTTCGGATAGTTCATCATAGCGTCCTGCCAAAAAAGCTTCGCAATCGGTCAAGGTTTGCGCCAGCGGCACTGAAACCCCGGTTTGCTTGGTATGCTCGGCCAAAACCGAAAACGGCTGGGTCAAATAACGTTGCAGTTTACGGGCGCGCATAACGATTTTCCGGTCAACCTCAGCCAATTCTTCCATGCCCAGCATGGCGATAATATCCTCCAGTTCATGGTAACGCGCCAGATGTTCGCGCACCCCTTTGGCAACCGCATAATGGCGATCTCCCAAGGTATGTTTGTCCATCAGTTTGCTGCTGGAGCGCAACGGATCGACGGCGGGATAAATGCCTTTACTGGCCTGGTCTCGGGACAGGATAACCGTGGTATCCAGATGGCTGAGTATCGCGCTAACCGCAGGGTCTGTCATGTCATCGGCCGGAACGTAGACTGCCTGCACCGAGGTGATGGCGCCTTGCCGGGTGGACAGGATGCGGTCCTGCAACTCGGCGACTTCGGTGGTCAAGGTCGGCTGGTAACCCACCGTAGCGGGCATGCGACCCAGCAAGCTGGAGATTTCACTGCCGGCCTGAACAAAGCGAAATACATTGTCGACCACAAACAGCACTTCCTTATGCAGGGTGTCGCGCAGGTATTCGGCATAGGTCAAGGCTGACAAAGCGACCCGAAAACGCACGCCGGGCGATTCATCCATTTGGCCGAACACCATCAGCGTATCGTCCATGCCCCCCGCCTGTTGCATTTCCCGCCATAATTCGTGGGCTTCGCGGATGCGTTCGCCGACCCCGGCAAACACCGAAACGCCTTTATGGATTGCGGAAACGGCATGGATGAATTCCATGACCAGCACGGTTTTACCGACCCCCGCGCCGCCGAATAATCCGGTTTTTCCGCCTTTTACGAAAGGACATAGTAGATCGATGACTTTAATGCCGGTTTCCAAAATACCGCTCATGCCGATGGCTTCGGATAGCGGCAGCGGTTTAGAGTGAATATTGCGGAATTCGGTTTTAGGCAATGACGGCAGTCCATCCAGCGGTTCACCGAATATATTCAGCAACCGGCCCAGACATTGCTCTGATACAGGGACATGCAAAGGCGCGCCGGTATCGAATACGGTCATGCCCCGGCTTAATCCGGCCGTGCCGTGCAGGGTGATAGCCCGGATATGCCGTTCATCAAGATGCTGATGAACTTCGAAAAAATAGACGGTGTGGTCGAAACAGGTGCATAAAGCCTGACGCAAAGGCGGCAGCTGGGTGCAGTCGATAATCACCACCGGGCCATGTACTTCAACGATGGTTCCGATGACTGGGCGAGGTTCCTGCTGTATCTGCAAACTGTCCAATAGCGGCGACTCCAAAGGTGACGAATAAATTACGATGCTTTGTTAGTAGTCTACTTTTACCACGAAGACATGAGCGACTACAAGAATGAAGGATGTAGATCCACGCAGGAGCAGTGCGCGGGTTGTGCTGGTTCCCAATCTCCAGATTGGGAACCCAGGATGCGAAGCTCCAGCTTCGCGAGACGGGAAGCTGGAGCTTCCGTAACTGAATTCCCAAGCTTGAGCTCTCGTCTTTATACACAAATCTATCGAAGAGCGTCATTTCGATATGGACGCTGGAATGGCGGACTCGGATGTAGATACTCTCTTAAGACACAAGCCCAAATTTGCAAAAATCATAAAATCTTATGAATTTGCTTCAACAGGAAACGTGTAAAAACGAGTCCCGTCAAATTCTTTTTTAGCTTTCAGCATGCCATGGA
>Ga0208886_100032_pt1 | contig 135840 bp, 104 predicted proteins | sample LakWasM105_HOW12_2_FD_183923 | JGI IMG/M metagenome (GOLD analysis project Ga0208886, IMG submission 183923) | Freshwater sediment methanotrophic microbial communities from Lake Washington under simulated oxygen tension - Sediment Metagenome... | ecosystem: Environmental > Aquatic > Freshwater... | reverse complement strand
CCGACCCTGCACATGCACCTACCTTCCTTGTGTATGCAGGCTCTAAGCCTTGGATACTCCACGGTATGGGTGAATAGGGCGGGGGCCAATCTACGGAGCAGGATCGGGTTAACAACCCGTCCTCAGGGCGTGACGGCCTCCCAATAAACGGTTACAGCTTACTTGATCTTTTTAGCAATATTTCATTAATTTTGATCATACAAGGTCGGGGAAGTGAATGCCGATAAATCAGCCAATACCGTGTGGGGCACATAAGCAAAGAGCTCGTTACCGTTACCGGTGCCTGTAATATTGGCGTTAAAAACGTGCAGCATGCCATCGTTGCCGCCAATTGCCACCATCGGCGTTCTGGCCTTAAACGCAGCACTGTCACGAAAAGTTAAGTAACTGCTGCCTTCAGTGCCTGGCAGTTTATCGAAGCCAAAATTGCGGTTACTGCTGATATACCAGGGGTCGGAATTAACCAAGTCACCCAATAATGCGTTTGTCCCTGAACGTTTACGGAGTGTGCCGGAGGGTTGTTCGTTGGCTTGGTCGCCACGCAGATAGTCGACCTGGTTTGCGGTAAGCAATGCCTGCTGGGTCGCATTCAAATTACTCCATAGAAATGAAATACCCTTAGTTGTTGCAGTCGGGTTATAACTAAAAATCGAACGGTCATTGATGCCTTGCGCAGTGACCCGTTGCCCCGCATCCCAGGTCGGATTGGCGGCGATACTACCGTTGGCATTGATCGAATAGGCAAGTAATTGTCCTGTCCAATCGCCACTGTTGAATTTAGCTTGGTAAACAACGCTGTTGGTGTCCAGGCGGGTTGAATTGGTGGTTACCGAAGCTGACGACCCTGATTTTATCAGCACGTCGTTAAGAATGGTATCCAGCGCATTTTCCAGAAGTGCGGGATTGGACGCCCTAAAAAATGCATCGGGTATGCCATTGTTATCTTTATCCCAGGATTGGTTGGCAGGGGTATCCGCCAGACTGGAATCGACCGTATCGAAGCCACCGTATTTGGCTGTGTACCACAGTGGATTTTCCAGTAACTTGGCACTGGGAGTGCCTTGGGTATAGCTGGTAGTCGTGGGACTTGTGACGCCGGATGGTAAAGCAGCACCTAAATTGAAGTTGCTGCCTCCGGGACGCAAAATCGGCAGCACGACGCCATCGCCGGTGGTGCCGGTTATGGTGTAACCAAAGCGCAATGCATGTCCGGCAGCGGCTTGCAGTACGGAAGCCTCAACCTTGATGGTCGTATTCCCTGCGCTGGGAGCGGCATTGTTTGTGGCGCCCGGCGTACAACTTGAACCGACACAGAACTTAAGCCTGGCGATACCATCCATGTCGTAATCATTACCCCAGGTTGAATCTTCCCAGTTGACTTTTAAACTGCCGGAAACCAATTTGCCGTCGGCATAGGTGAGGCTTTCCACCGTTAAATCGGTCATGCTGCAAATACGCCAATTGCTGGTGGCGGCAGTTGCACTGGCCGTAGAATTGGCTTCGCAAGCGGGCAGCAAGGTGGCGGTGCCGTTGCCGACGGGGATTTCAAACTTCGGTAAGCTTTCTGCAAGCGCTACGCTGTAGGTATTAACATTTTGTTTTCCGTCCCTGTCGGAACGCAAGTCGTGGGTACGGGCGTAATAAGCCAAACCGGCGATATTATAGGTGCCTTCCAAACTGGGTACTTCAGGGCAAATGCCCGCCACCGACGACAAATTGCTGACCGACTTGGAGGTGCACTGTTTATTGTTGGTAGTGCCGTTGCTGCCGACCAAATAGTCGCCGCTAATGTTTTCTGCGGTGCCGACGGCGTCGGTTTCGGTTGCGGCATTAATGCCCAGATCGTTGCTGAGCTCATTACCATCAAAGGAATTGAGTCCCGTTGAAATCGCTATGACTGAATTGGTTGCGCACCATTCGGCGGCGGGCATCGGATCCACCCAGCTGACTTGCGGCAGTGAGGGGATGAACGTGGAATCGCTGGTATCAAAAGCCGTCGTCGGAGCTGTCTTACCGGCCAAATAGCGTAACGATTCCAGGTAAGTCTCGCTTAAAGGATTACCCCATTCTACGCATTGCCCATTATTAAAACTGAGCAAACCGGGGCTGTTGCAGGAACTTTGGTAAACATGATTGGTGAAATCATAACTGCTGATTCTAAAGCGGTTAAGGGCATTGATAATGCCGGCATCGGTAGTTGCCTGATTAAGAAATTGGCCATTGGTTTTATCGACCTCGTTGGCACTACTGGTACTGTTGTCAAACATCTGGTTCACGTTGCGGCGTAACACACCGCCCGATTTGTTTTTAGCCCAGCTGCCGGTCATCAGGCCGAAATACACCGGTTTGCTGGCTTCAGCGTATTTTTGCAGCAAGCCGGTGGGTTTCTTATTACTGCCGTAGGTTTTGCAATTGGTTTCTTCCAGGCCTGATACGCAAACCTTGACCCGGACATTGAGCCCGGTGTCGGTATTTGCGCTGACCAAGTTGGCGCTATTGGCCGGCTGTGTTCCTGAACCCCACTGGCACTGGGTTACTTCGGAAGCTGCCCAGCTTGGAAAACTGCCGCTCGCTACCCGCAGCAGAGGGGGATAGGTCGCGGTACTGGCATCTTTGGCAAGGCCGGAGCCTTGGGTGAGGTTACATAAACTGATAGTTGTTTGGGCATAAGGGATGTATTTTTGCATGTCCGTTGTTGACGCGGCAGTAAATACCTTGGCGAAGGAATGCACATCGTAGGGTATCAAACTACGTTCCAGCACCGTATCGGCAGTATCCGTGGATCGAAAACCGCCGTACAGCACTTTGCGGATAACGTCCATTCGCGTCATGGTAGCCCAGTTCAGGAAGTTGCCGCTCCATTGACTGCTACAGTGATGGCTGTTGGCGCCTGTTGCGGCACTTGCCGGTTCAAAGCGGCTGTTGACATAGGTGTAGCATTTTTGATTATCGAAATAGCCGTAGTAATCAAACGTATCGATATAACTGGTGTCCAGTGTACCGTTGTTATCCAGGTCGGAATAATCGGTATAAGCTTTGATGTAAAGCTGGTGATCGCGGGACATGGTGAGCATGACTCGTGGCGATGCCGCCTGCGAAATGGTCAATGGCGACTGTGCAATGTTTAAATCCACAGCAAAAGCTGTTGGCAAGATGCTCAAGCAGGCGGCGGCAAAAACAAGCTGAAAAACGATATGCAGGCATCTTTTAGTGTTGTTCATTTTCATGAGAGCCGCTCCGATTGTGTGTGGCAATATTCGAGTTTGATGGGAGAATCAGCGTTTATAAACCGATTGCAGTACGACAACGGCAGTGCTGGTACCACCGACTCCCCGCGCAGTGACCCGATATAATTCATTTTCGGTGTAATTTCCGGCATCCAGAGAGCCGCTGCCGATAGAGTTTAATTGTTGAATCACATAAAGAGGGGCGCTGGCCGTATGGCTTAAAGAGGGCGCGCTGTAGGTTACCGTGTTGAAGCTTGACCAATCGTCGTTCTGTTGAGGCGGCGTGCCGGCTTCGTTGTATAAACCGTTAGTGCCTGTTGCCGTGAACGCGGGCAGGTTCGCTTGTTTCAAAAATGTTTCGCCGCCACGCAAGGCCGCTTCCGCAGCCTGAAAGGCAAGATTGGAATCCCTGCTGTTTCCGGCCATCTTCTCTTCAAGGCCGGTCACTTGACTGGCGGTGACGCTGATTAAGGTGAGCAACAGCAACATAATCATACTGACGGGCAGCACCACGCCGGACTGGTGCTTAAATGAAGAATATTGGTTAATCATTAACATCTTCCTTTTATGGCAACCGGTTGCGCAAGGCAATGGTTGAAGTAAAAACCCGCCTGATCCGCCGATCTGTCGGCGTAACCGCTACGTCATTGTAATTATAGATTAACGGCTGGGCGGCTAAGCCGTCATTCATGCTTCTTACTACAACACTGACGCGGATGCTGACCACTTGATTCATGTTGAGTCCGACTGTGCCCGCAGGCACGTAATAATTGGCTGTACCATCCGGCGTAACATCCGTATCTGCACCGTATAAAATCTGCATGTTCTCAACGCCCTCAACCAATTCGATAGGATTGGTTGCACTCGCAGGTTCGGCATTATCCAAGCGCCATAATGCCGGTTCGCCGCCGGTATTGTTACGGATAAAAAAACTGTATGTCCTAAATACCAGCACTTCGGCATCGGAACCGTAGAGTTTGCTGAGGTTATTAGTGGTGTTTTGATTATTGGCATGTGCGATAGTCTGGACTCCGCTGCCGGACGAGGCGCTGGTTGCGATGAAGATATCCGCTGCACTGCAATCGGAAAGCATAAGCACATCGTACATATTGATATTGCAGCTATTGGCTGCCGGTATTTGAATATTGGCGTTATTGGTCCCCATATTCCCTGTCAAATACCCGCCGCAGCTTCCGCCAAAATGATAAGTGACCGCATCGGTACCGGCCACACAGGCGTTGGCAGCGCCACATGCGCTGGCGCTCCAGTGATTGGTCACATTGTCGCTGCCGACAAGTGGCGTGCTAAGACCGGCAGCAAGCGTGGCAGGAGCGGGATTCGGATTGGGGTTTTTAGGATCAATGATAATGTTGGGGATTGTTGATCGGGATGCACAGCCCTGAAATCCCATCATGCGATTATCTCGGGTAATAAAATCCATGGCAAACCGGCCGTTTTCCTGGAGCCTGGACAGATTCTCCTGCATTCTGTAGGTCTGTCTGGAGCCGAGAAAAATCTGCATGATGCCGCCTGTTAAGAACGCGCCCAGCAGCATGGCGATCATCAGTTCTATCAGGGTAAAACCTGTTTGCGGGCTTTTAGACTGTTTCATAACTGAAAGCTCGCTTGAAAGAAGGGATCGTCATCGGTATCGCCATCACTGTCGACATCACCTTCACTAGCACCGCCATCGCCGTCAACATCACCGTCCCGATTGTCATCCCAGTTGATAGTAATGGTAAAAACCCGAGTTGCGGCATCAGCTGTTATGGTTCCCGTACCACTGGGCAGGATGTTGGTTAAGGCAGCATTCCACTGGAACAGGTCATTTTGAGCCATTTGCGCCGCGGTACAGCCAGTCACGGTTGCACAATTTGCCTGATCTGCGGCATCTGCCGGAGCCATCGTCAGGTAGGTGCTGGCTGCAATAACATTGCCGGTTGTCGGATTCAGACTTTCATTTTTATTGGCTCGCATTCTGTCGGCCATATCATAAGCCAGCTGCGTAACCTGGCTACGATTATAGGCGCTCAGATTATTTTTGATACTGGCAGCTTGCAGTCCTGCCAACCCCAATAAGCCGACAGCTAAAACCAGCGTCGCGATTAACACTTCAATTAAGGTGAATCCGCTATCTTTATTCATAAAGCATCATGGCGCCAAGCAAAGGTTTTTGGCTGAATCATGGGCATGCCGTTGCTTCTTCAGAAGTTTTCGGCCGTCCCAGCGCATTTATTTCAATTGCACGGGAGCTCGCGGTATCGGCTGAACCAGTGCATAGCCTGAAGGTGTCGCCGCTAGAGCTTAGGCTCAGGCCGCTGGGCAAATAGGCCGCAAAAGTTTGGTAGCCTGCAGTCCCGGTTCTTAAAGTAAATCCGTTGGTTAAAGCCGGGTAGGTTTTTAGTAACGTGTCCGCAGTATCAAACACGCCATCCCCGTCCAAATCGGTAAAAATATCCCAACCTGAATCCCAGTTTTGATTTGTACTTCCTTTTCTTCGGACGCTGATTTGCACGCCGCGTTTAACGGCTTCGCTACGTGCCAAGCTTAACGATGCAACCAATTCATTGGCATAAGTAGTTAACCGGGTGCTATTTATAATTGATGTAAAACTGGGTATGGCTACACCCGCAAGAATAGCGGCAATGGAAATCGTAATTATGAGTTCAATCAGGGTAACGCCCAGGCTTTTTGTTTGCTTGTTGCTCATCGGCGGATTAACCTCCATATATTAATGGTTTTCAGCATAAGCGTTAAGTGCGCCCCAAAACAGCACCTTTGTTCACAGTTTCCTGCATTCGAATTTATTACTAACGGGAAAACATGTTTTCAAGAGCAACCGACGCTGTTTTGGTTACGGTTTAAACATACGATGCAAATCAGCTGGCTTAAATTTATGAAAAGCTGCTCAGAACCTGCTGACATGCCGCTTACTACCGACTAACGCCTAAATCATCCGGCTCCTCAATAACCGGATTAACCAGCGTGCCGATACTCTCAATTTCAATCCGGGCGGTTTGCCCCGGCAACATATAACCGCGCGGCTTCATTTTTACGCCGACACCGGCTGGAGTACCTGTGGCAATCACATCGCCCGGTTCCAGCGTCATCGCTTGCGATAAATAGGCGATCATGTCATAGCAGTTAAAAATCATCTGCCGGGTATTGGAGTTTTGCCGCAGCTCATCGTCAATCCAGGTTTTAAGATCCAGATTATGCGGGTCGCTGATTTCATCGGCGGTAACGATCCACGGCCCCAGCGGGCCATGAGTATCGAATGATTTTCCCAGCGTAAAGGTCGGCGAACGAAACTGCCAGTCGCGCACCGAAACATCATTGGCAATGGTAAAACCGGCAATGACCTGGTGAGCTTTATCGACCGGCACATGGCGACAGCGGGTACCGATAACAAACGCCAGCTCGCCTTCATAATCCAGCTTATCGGACACTTTGGGCCGATGTATCGCATCGCCAGGCCCGATCACACAGGTGCCCTGTTTGGTGAAGAAACTGGGGTATTCCGGCTTGTCCAGTCCGGTCTCTTCGATATGGTCGGCATAGTTCAGGCTGATCCCTAAATACTTACCCGGCCTCGGCACCGGCGCATGCAACTTGACCTGGTCCAGCGCGATACGGTCGTTGCCGCTGTCGATCTGCTGCCGCATGCCATCCAGCGCACTGGAGCCTGCGCTCAGAAATTCGAGCATGGTTACCGGGATTTTAGTATTATTTTTTCCGTCAACGACAAAGCCATCAACGACAGCGCCTACACGGGTTTCGTGATTATAAGTAAAGGTTACCAGTTTCATGAGTTAAGCTTGTTCGGATGATTTCAAGTGCGGCTATTATAAACACAAGCGTAAACATAAGAGTTTGTGCAAAAAAAAGATATAATTAATAATTTTTAATTCAAGAGGATCACAAAATGAACGAAAACTGGATTGCTCCCTCCATTCTGTCAGCCAATTTCGCAAAACTGGGTGAAGAAGTTGACAATGTTTTAAAAGCGGGCGCCGATGTTGTGCATTTTGATGTCATGGATAACCATTTCGTGCCCAATCTGACCATCGGACCTTTGGTTTGCGAAGCGCTGAGAAAACACGGCGTTACCGCACCGATTGACGTTCATTTAATGGTTGAGCCTGTTGATCGTCTTATTCCCGACTTCGCCAAAGCCGGTGCCAGCATTATTACTTTCCATCCCGAAGCCTCCGTGCATATCGACCGCACACTGCAATTGATTAAAGATTGCGGTTGCAAAGCTGGACTGGTATTTAACCCAGGTACACCGCTGCATTATCTGGATTATGTCATGGATAAACTGGATATGATTTTGTTGATGTCGGTTAACCCCGGTTTTGGCGGCCAGTCATTCATCCCTTCAGCGCTGGATAAATTGCGTGAAGTCAGAACAAGAATCGACAACAGCGGTCTGGATATTCGCCTGGAAATCGACGGCGGCGTTAAAGTCGATAATATCCGCGAAATTAAAGCAGCCGGTGCCGATACTTTCGTCGCAGGTTCAGCTATTTTCAGCCAACCGGATTACAAAAAAGTAATCGACGAAATGCGTGCTGAATTGGCTAAGGCAGTTTAAAGACCGACACCGTTCCCACGCCTGCCCTGAGTCTTGTAAGGGCTCCGGCGTGGGGATGCCGCTAGTGACGCGCCAGCGTCGCATTTGCATATACACATTGAATAGCAAAAATGACCCCAGAGCAATTCAATCACTATGCCCGACAGGGCTACAACCGCATCCCGATTTGCCGCGAAGTGTTGGCCGATTTGGATACGCCCTTGAGCGCCTACCTGAAACTGGCCGACGGCGCTTATTCCTATTTGTTTGAATCGGTACACGGTGGCGAGCAATGGGGTCGCTATTCGATCATCGGTCTACCCTGCCTTACCGTCGTTAAAATTACCGGCAATCAAATCCGTCTGGAACAAAACGGCGAACTGCTGGAGTCGGTCACGCACGACAATCCGCTAATCTGGATAGAGCAGTTTAAGTCGCGTTATAACGTTCCTGACATTGACACCCTACCCCGCTTTAACGGCGGATTGGTCGGCTATTTCGGTTATGAAACCATCGGCTATATCGAGCCGAAGTTGCGTAGCACGGGAAAACCCGACCCGCTGGGCAATCCCGATATTCTGCTAATGGTGTCGGAAGAAATGCTGGTGTTCGATAACCTGTCCGGCAAAATGCTGCTGCTGACTCACGCCAATCCTGAAGAAAACGACGCCTATAACCGTGCGGTTGCGCGAGTTGATGATTTGGCCGTCAAACTGCGCGAGCTGCAGGCCAAGCCGGTAAAGAATCACACGCACAAAAAAGTCGAAGAGTCCGATTTCATCTCCGGCTTTACCCAACAGGGCTTTGAAGATGCGGTACTGAAAGCCAAGAAATACATCACCGACGGCGACATCATGCAAGTGGTGTTATCGCAACGCATGTCCATCCCCTACACCGCTTCGCCGCTGAACCTATACCGGGCTTTGCGTTGCTTGAACCCTTCGCCGTACATGTTTTACCTGAACCTGGACGATTTTCATATCGTCGGCTCGTCGCCGGAAATCCTGGTCAGACTGGAAGACAACATGGTCACGGTTCGCCCGATTGCCGGTACCCGTCCGCGCGGAGCAACCGCAGAGCAGGATCTTGAACTGGAAAAAGACTTGCTGGCCGATCCCAAAGAACTGGCCGAACATTTAATGCTGATCGACTTGGGCCGTAATGACGTGGGCCGGGTCGCAGAAACCGGTACCGTACAATTGACCGAGAAAATGATCGTCGAACGCTATTCGCATGTCATGCACATCGTCTCCAACGTCACCGGACAGTTGCAGCAAGGCGACAACGCTTTTGACGTACTGGCTGCGACCTTTCCGGCCGGAACCGTCAGCGGCGCGCCGAAAATACGCGCAATGGAAATTATCGACGAACTCGAACCGGTCAAGCGCGGCGTTTATGCAGGCGCAGTCGGCTACATCGCCTGGTCGGGCAACCTCGATACCGCCATCGCAATCAGAACCGCCGTGATTAAAAACAACATGCTACATATACAAGCCGGTGCCGGAATCGTTTACGATTCGGTGCCCAGAAACGAATGGGATGAAACCATGAATAAAGGCCGCGCCATTTTCCGCGCTGTGAGTATGGCCGAAGCAGGCTTGGATGGGGAGCAATCATGAGCGCCGTCAAAATCCCCCCTAGCCCCCCTTTTACAAAGGGGGGGATAAAAGTCGTCATGATCGATAACTACGACTCGTTCACTTACAACCTGGTGCAGTATTTCGGCGAACTGGGCGCCGATGTCACCGTCGTGCGTAACGATCAGGTCACCGTAGAAGATATAGAAAAACTGGCGCCCGATAAACTGGTGGTTTCACCCGGCCCTTGTACGCCAAAAGAAGCAGGCATATCGGTTGAGGCCATTTTAAAGTTTGCCGGAAAAACTCCTATCCTGGGCGTTTGCCTCGGGCATCAAAGTATCGGCTACGCGTTCGGCGGCAATATCGTCCATGCCAAAAGCATCATGCACGGTAAAACCTCACTGGTTTATCATCATAATCAGGGCGTCTTCAAAGGGCTTAACAACCCGTTTACCGCAACCCGTTATCATTCGCTGGTCATCGAGCAGGCGACCCTGCCCGACTGCCTGGAAATAACCGCCTGGACACAAGATGAAGCAGGCAAACTGGATGAAATCATGGGCGTAAGGCACAAACAGCTGGATATTGAAGGCGTGCAATTTCATCCCGAGTCGATTCTGACCGAGCATGGGCATGATATGTTGCGGAATTTTTTGGAGCGGTAATTGTTGCTCCCCTTCCAGCGTTACGGACCTGAAATTGAATGCCTAAATGAGCCCAACCGTATTTAAAGAAAATTGACTAAGAATTATCAATATTCAAGAAAGCAGTTAAAAGAAATCGAATTACTTCTGGAGGGACATTACAATGAGCTCATTAGCGCATGGCAACAGCACTTCCCCGGTTGAGGTAACGCATATTTCAACCCACGGTGTCTGGCTGCTGACTCATGATGAAGAATTATTCATGTCCTATGACGATTTCCCGTGGTTTAAAAATCAGCAGATTAAATCGATCCTTAATGTTGAAGAGCAATCGCCGGGGCACTTTTATTGGCCGGACATTGATGTGGATTTAACCCTGGAAATCATCAGGCATCCGGAACGCTTTCCATTGCAGGCAAAAAACTGTAGGCCGGAATAAGCCTGTTTGAGTGAAAGCGAAAACAGGCGTTTCCGGCGCAGCACCGAGATTCGCCGGAAACGCCACCTCGCGCTACGCGCTTGGATGGCCTTATTCCGGCCTACGTCTGACATTAATCAGGAGTGCATCATGAGTCGTATCGTCTGGCTATTTCTAAGCGCTGTATTGTTTGCATCAGCCACTCAGGCAAAACCGTTAACCCCGGAACAAGTGCCGGAACCTCTCAAACCCTGGATAGCCTGGGTATTGCAGGACAGCCCTGAGCCCACCTGCCCTTTCATCTACAACAGTTACGAGCAAAAGCGCTGTAGCTGGCCTACCCAAACCCAGCTGGATTTAACCAGCGAAAAAGGCGTTTTTTCGATGAGCTGGACGGTGTATCAAGACAGCTGGATCAGCTTGCCGGGCGATAAAAAACACTGGCCGCTTAATGTGACGGTTGATAACAAAACCGCGCTGATCATGGATAAAGACGGCATACCGTCGATAAAACTGGTTGCCGGCTTGCAGCATCAAATCAAAGGCGGGTTCTTGTGGACGGCCATTCCTGATAACTTAAAGATACCCGACGACACCGGACTGATTGAGCTGCGCATTAACGGGGTCGAGATACCGACACCGGCCATTAAAGACGGACAGCTGTGGTTAAAGGAAAGCGAGATAGGCTTAAAAAAACCGGAAAACATCCAAAACAACCTGGATATTCAGGTCTTCCGAAAAATCACCGATGATGTTCCTGCACAGGTTTTAACCCGGCTGACACTGGAAGTCTCCGGCGAGCAACGCGAGGTCAAATTGCCCCGGCCTATCCTGGACGGCTTTATCCCGCTGAGCTTGGAAAGCCCATTGCCCGCACGACTAGAGCCCGACGGACAGTTATTGATCCAGCTGCGCCCCGGTCACTGGGAACTCGGCATACTGGCCAGAAACAGCCGAGAACTGAATGAGCTACCGCTCAAGGGCGACCAGCCGGTCGCCCCTACCGAACAAACCGTCCAATGGCCGGAATCGGAAATCTGGTCATTTGAGGCCCGTCCCCAACTGCGCGTGGTTGAAATCGAACAGCTCAGCGCGATAGATCCCAGCCTGACCAACTTGCCGGACGACTGGAAAAACCTCCCGGCCTATAAAATCAACCAGGGCCAGGCGATAGGTTTTAAAACCATCCGCCGGGGCGACCCGGAACCCGAACCCAATCAACTCAATCTATCCAGAAAGCTATGGCTGGATTTCGACGGCGAAGGCTATACCGTCAATGACACGATTACCGGCAGCATGACCCGCGGTTGGCGGCTGAATACCCTGCCGCAAACGCAACTGGGAAAAGTCACCCTAAACGGCGGCAACCAGTTTATTACCCAGGATAAATCCGGCAAGCAAGGCGTTGAAGTCAGAAGCGGCGCGATAACGCTGAATGCCGACAGCCGTATTGCCGGTGCCATCGGTTCAACCAGCGCCGTGGGCTGGGAGCAGGATTTTCACACGGTCCGCGCCGAACTGAACCTGCCGCCGGGCTGGCGTTTGCTGGCGGCCGGCGGCGTCGATAATGTACCGGACAGCTGGATTTCCCGTTGGACCTTGCTGGACTTGTTCCTGGTGCTAATCGCCGCGCTGGCAACCGGTAGGCTGTGGAATCCCTATTGGGGCGGCCTCGCCTTGGTAACCTTGGTATTGATCTGGCATGAACCGGGATCGCCCCATTTCGTCTGGTTGAATATTCTGGCAGCGACCGCCTTGATTAAGACATTGTCGGAAAACCCGGTTTTAGTATTAAGGTCGGAAAGCAGGTTTTTAATATTGATGCGGTGGTATCGCAACGCTTTCTGGCTGGCCTTAATCATGATCACCTTGCCTTTTATGGTGCAGCAGGTGCGCACCGGACTTTATCCGCAACTGGAAAGACCCTGGCAAGCGGTCCCTATGCCCATCTTCCAAGACCGCGGCATGGTTGGAACAGCGGTTGAAATGACCGCCCCGGCCCCCGTCTCCGAAGCGATCAGCGAGATGAAAGAAAAGGTGTTAAGAAAATCAATGCCGTCCGATGCCTCTTCGTCTTATGGTTATACAGACCAGGCAGTCGATTTTGACCGCATCGACCCTAAAGCCAAAGTGCAGACCGGCCCCGGCTTGCCGCAATGGCAATGGAATAAGGTGCAGCTATCATGGAACGGTTCGGTTGATGCCCAGCAACAACTGCACTTATGGTATTTAACGCCGACGCTGACCCTACTGCTCAACTTCATCCGTGCGATTTTAGTCGCGGCGCTGGCCTTGCTGATGTTCGGCGTTGCGGAAAAGTTCAGCTTTAAACGTATTCGACCTTCGACGCCGTTGCTGCTGTGGTTTTTGCTGTTGCCGATGCTGTCCATGCCGTCACCCAAGGCGTATGCCGAAATTCCGGACAAAGCCGTACTGGACGAACTGAGAAACAAGCTGCTGGAAAAGCCGGTGCCGCCTGACTGCTTGCCGAGCTGCGCGCAAATTCAGCAGATGAAAATAACCATTACCGATAAGGAATTGGCAATCGCCCTACAGATTCACGCCCAACAATCCGTAGCGGTCCCTTTGCCCGCCGAGTATGAACAATGGTTCCCTAATCACGTCTTTGTTGACGGCAAAATAGCACCAGGACTTTACCGCGATAACAACGGCTTGTGGCTTAACCTGGACGAAGGCGAGCATCAGGTTGTACTCGGCGGAGCCGTGCCCTTGTTAAGTAAATTCCCCCTGCCTTTGCCGTTAAAGCCGAACTGGGTCAGCATTCAAAATACCGGCTGGGAAGTCGTCGGCCTACAGGAAAACGGCGAAGTTGACGATCAACTGCAATTTAGCCGCATAAACCAGACCGAACAGCAGCAAAGCGCAGCCGAGCTGGAACCGGGCGCGTTGCCGCCGTTTGTCAGGATTGAGCGCACTCTGCAGCTGGGACTGGACTGGCGGGTTATCACCCGGATCATCCGCGTATCACCAGCCGATTCCGCCGTGGTATTGGCGGTGCCCTTGTTGCCGGGCGAGTCGGTTATCAGCACAGGCATCCGGGTTAAGGACGGCAAAATCGAGGTGAATATCCCGGCCCAACAAACCGAGCTGCAATGGGAATCCACGCTGGAAAAATCGGAAAAAATCGATTATGTCGCCACTCAAACCGAACAATGGATAGAAGTGTTGCAAGCCGATGTCAGCCCCATCTGGCACATTGAGACATCCGGCATCGCAATGATCCATCTGAATAACGACGGGCAATGGCTGCCGGAATGGCATCCCTGGCCGGGCGAAAAAATCACCCTGCAAATAACCCGGCCCGAAGCGGTGGAAGGACAAACCTTAACCATCGACACTAGCCGTTTGAGCATCAAACCGGGGCAACGCAATCAGGAAGCCGAATTAAGCATCAGCCTGAGAAGCTCGCAAGGATCGCAGCACACAATCATCCTGCCGGAAAACGCCGTACTGCAAAGCGTCGCCATCAATGGACAGACTCAACCGCTCAGGCAGGAAGGCCGAAAACTCACCGTGCCGGTCAATCCCGGCAAGCAGGAAGTCGCAATCGGCTGGCGGGAGGCGACCGGCATCAGCACTATTCTGACTACGCCGCAGGTGGACTTGGGAGCGCCGAGCGTCAACGCCAACCTGAATATCGGCTTAGGATCCGACCGCTGGGTATTATTTGCAATGGGGCCGAAACTCGGGCCTGCGGTTTTATTTTGGGGCGTGCTGATTGTTATTTTGATGCTGTCGCCGGGCCTCGGCAAAATTCCGCTGACACCCTTAAAAGCCCGGCACTGGTTTTTGTTGTTGATAGGGCTTAGCCAGATACCCCTTGCGTCGGCAGGCATTGTCATTGCCTGGTTAATGCTGTTGGGCTGGCGCAAGACGCAACCAGCTTCCGGCCTACGCTATTTTAATGTGCTGCAAGTTATGATCGGCCTATTAACCGTGGTTTCGCTGGGCCTGTTGTTTTTAGCGGTCGAGCACGGTTTACTGGGTTCGCCCGATATGCAGATCATCGGCAACCAGTCTTCAGCATTCAACTTAAACTGGTATCAGGATAGAAGTTCGCCGACATTGCCCGTAGCGACGCTGGTCTCAGTGCCGCTGATAGCCTACCGATTACTGATGCTGGTTTGGTCGCTCTGGCTGGCGGTGTCATTGCTCAACTGGCTGAAATGGGGCTGGGAGTGTTTCTCAACTGACGGCTTATGGCGTAAAAAAATAATTGAAAAGGGGACTGAAGCTAAAGAAGTAGGGCAAGGCCCCAAGCACTCATAGCCAATGATGAGCCCCGTCTATCGTTGCATAGTACCTGTGCATTGCGTATGATTTAATTGTAGGACTAATCCTACATGCATCAGCGATGTCATTTCCTTCTTCCAGCAGGCCGTATTAGAAGGCATATCTAAATAGTATAAAAATGCCTGCAACCTTACATAAAAATAAACAATAAAAGCTTATTTATCAAATGTTTAAAAATATTTTCATCAGTTTCAAAAACCGTATTCTGCTGGGATTTTGCAGCCTCATTATTATGATGGCTGTCATTATTTATGTAAGTTTGGACCAGTTCTCAACAGTCCAGCAAAATACGGCTGAATTAAACAGTACGATTATGCCCTTTGCTATAGCAGTGGAAGGCATGGTGGTTGATGTGATTCAAGTTCAACAGTTTTTAACTGATGTTTCAGCAACCCACGATCCCGAAGGCTACAAGGATGCAGAGGACGCTGCCGCTGATTTTAAAAAGAGAGTGAAGGAAATTCTCGCATTCGAGTCCATTACTTCCTCGCAAAAGGACGAGTTGGCCAAGCTTGATGTCGCTTTTGACCAATTTTATAACCAAGGCAAGCTCATGGCTTCAGCCTACATCGGTCAGGGCATCCAAGCCGGTAATGCCATCATGGAAGATTTTGATGCCGCGTCGCTCAGCCTGGCTGACCTTACGAGAAAATTTAAGAGTGATGCGGTCAATAAACAGATTCAAACAACCACCGACCTAAGCAGCGCGACAAAGTATGCCTCCCGTCTGCTGATTGGCATATCTATTCTGGTGGTCACGCTGAGTTTAGGCATCGCGTTTTACTTAGCGAATTACCTCTATAAACAATTGGGCATCGATCCGTTCTATGCGAAAGCCATCGCCAAAGAAATAGCTCAGGGTAATTTTAAGCGGGATATCAACTTGGACGAAGGCGATAAAAGCAGCTTATTGTATGCGATTAAAACCATACAAACATCGATCAACGCTTTCGTCGCCGCGCAAACTGTTATGTCGCAAAAGCACGCGGAAGGCTGGATCTGGGCAGAAATAGATGCTGCGCAGTTTCCCGGTACTTACGGCAAAATGGCACGCGACATCAATGCTCTGACCAAGTCTCATATCGATGTAAAAATGCAGGTGGTTAAGGTTATCACCCAATATGCCAAAGGTGATTTCAGTCTCGATATGGATCGCTTGCCCGGCGATAAAGCTAAAATTACAGAAGCTGTCGATAACGTAAAGAAAACCCTGTTTGAAGTCAGCAGTGAAATAGACGCACTTGCTGAAGCCGGTTCAAAAGGTGACTTTTCCAAGCGCGCCGACACATCCAGATTCGAGTTCATGTTCAAAGACATACTGACCGATTTTAATACGCTGATAGAAACTTGCGACATTGGCTTTAAGGATATATTGAGTGTTACCAACGCCATGGCTCAAGGCGATATGACGCAGGTTATCGACAAGCGCTACCCCGGCACCTTCGGGGAAGTGATTACCGGCATGAACATAACAGGGGAACATCTCAAAAGCCTGGTCAGTGAAATAAAGGAGGCGACAGAAAATATCAACACGGCGGCTAAAGAAATCGCGTCAGGCAATAATGACTTGTCGCATCGCACTGAAGAACAGGCGGCCAGCCTTGAAGAAACGGCTGCCAGCATGGAGGAGCTGACCTCCACTGTGCAAGCCAATAGCGAAAATGCTAAACAAGCTAATCAGCTTGCCAAGAGTGCCGAGGAAATAGCGGATAAAGGCGTCACCGTAGTCGGTAAAGTGGTTACGACGATGGACTCGATCAATGCGTCGTCACATAAAATCGTCGACATTATATCGGTGATAGACGGCATCGCGTTCCAAACTAACATTCTGGCCCTGAACGCTGCGGTAGAAGCCGCTCGCGCCGGCGAACAAGGTCGAGGGTTTGCTGTTGTCGCCAGTGAGGTTCGCAATCTTGCTCAGCGCGCCGCTACCGCGGCAGGAGAAATTAAAGGCTTGATCGCTGATTCGGTAGAAAAAATCGAAGACGGCAGCAAACTGGTCACACAGGCCGGACACACCATGAAAGAAATTGTCAGCTCCATTCACCATGTCACCGCTATCATGTCAGAGATTTCTGCCGCCTCCGTCGAGCAAAGTTCCGGCATCACGCAAGTCAATCAAGCCATCGCTCAAATGGATGACGTGACCCAGCAAAATGCCGCGCTAGTGGAACAAGCCGCTGCCGCTGCAGAATCAATGGAAGACCAAGCTCAAAATCTTGCAGCTACGGTAGCGGTTTTTAAAACGGGTGACGACTCGCTCAGTCCTGCGATTAACCGTATAAAACAAAAAGCCATACCGGTAAAAATAGAAACCTACAAAGGCAAACACACGACTTCCGTTCCTGAAAATAAAAGTATCCATAACGTGAAAGAAATCAGCATGGATCTCGATGTAGCATTACATAAGCATGCCGAATGGAAAGTGAAATTCCGTACCGCCATATCCCATAACGAGAAACTGGACGTCGTCACTATCTCAAAAGATAATTGCTGCGATTTTGGAAAATGGCTACATGGCAATACCAAGCTTCATCTTGGCCACTTGGAGAGCTTTTCAGAATGTATTTCAAAGCATGCCGCATTTCATGTCGAAGCGGGCAAAGTTGCACAAGCTATCAATGACAAGAGGCATCAAGAAGCGAACACCATGCTCAACACCGACTCCGACTTCATTGCCGCATCAAGCGCAGTCGGCGTTGCCATTATGCGCTTGAAAAAGGATGTTGCTTTGTCAACAAAGCCTGTCCTTGCAAAACATCAGCCGATGGCTGTCGCTAATGGCGAATGGGAAGAGTTTTAGACAATAACTGTCGAGATTCACAAGGTTATTGTCTAAAAGCATAAGCCCATTTTAAACACACCGGGTGACATCCACGGCTCCGAAATGACAGGGACGTTACGTGCGCGATGCACCCCGACCGTTAATATCAACAGCATCGACAAAACTGCTTAATGTCAACCTTCCACTTCCAACAGTTTTCAGTATTACAAAAGCACTCGGGCATGAAAATATGCACCGATGCCGTTTTATTCGGTGCTATGGCACCGGTCAATCCGGGCGACCGAGTGCTGGACATCGGCACCGGAACAGGGGTACTTGCGCTAATGGCAGCGCAACTGGCCGCAGCGAAAGTGACCGCAGTGGAATTAACGCAAGAAGCTTTTAAAGAAGCCGACATAAACTTCAACAACAGCCCGTGGGTGGATCGGCTTGAGGCCGTGCATCAGGATATTCAAAGCTTCGCCTTAACCGCCAACCGGCAATACGACCTCATCATCAGCAACCCGCCGTTTTTTGAAAATCACCTCAAGACCGTCGATACCCTTAGAAATAGCGCTAGGCACACCGACCAACTGCCTTTTGCCGATTTGATCGGTATTGCCGAACAATTATTATCCCCGCCGGGGTTGTTTTACCTGTTGCTTCCCGCTCATGCGGTAGCAAAGTTTTCCGCCCTGGCCTTAGCGGCGGGGTTTTATTTGATCAATCAAACCGATTTTCGCGGCTATACTCATAATGAAGCCAAAGTATCCGCGCTGACATTCAGCCGCTGTGCGGCTGTGTTTACGGCAAGGTTGTTGACGATCTATGCATCCCACAATGTTTACAGCCAAGACAGTGAACGTTATCTGGCGGATTTTCTGTTGCGGTTTGCTAAAGATCAGCCTAAGCGAGCAATTTGAAAACCTAATCAAAACCGGTATGCTCGTGTTTTTTATTTAACAGCAGGTTGTGCAAGTTTCACCTCGTTCCCACAGAGTACGTCACTGCCATTAAGTTAAGACTTTTAGTGAACGCTAGTTCCCAAGCTCCAGCTTGGAAATTCAGTGTGGGAAGCTCTAGCTTCCTGTCTCCACGAAGCCACGACTGCATAGACAGATATTTGCTCCTTTAATATCTGTCCACGCAGGAGCGGTTGCCGAGCTGGAGCATATTTCTTAACTTAATGACAGTGACATAGCGCGTGGGAACGAAATCAGGCAGCGTTGCACCACGGGATGTGGTGTCAGGCGAAGACCGTTACGACTATACGGCGCAACGCGCCGCACAATGCATTACCACGCAACACGTAAGGACGAGGAATCATGAATAATATTTTCAAAGGTAAATTAAAACGCTGGAACGATGATAAAGGATTCGGTTTTATCATCCCTGAAAACGGGAATAACGAAGTCTTCATCCATATTTCAGCATTGAAAAACATGAGTCGCCGCCCTGTTGTCGGCGATGTGATTTTGTATCAGTTACATGCTGGCAATGACGGAAAAAGCAAGGCTATCAATGCTAAAATTGATGGCGTTTCTTTTACCAAAACAAGAAGCCCATACAGAAATGGCAAGGTTAAGCATAATGGGGTGACACAAATAATCCTTATTGCTGTTTTGGTTTTTGTCGGACTTTTCGCTTATAAAAAATTTACCGCAGCAAATCATCTATCCAATGAAAGTTATGGATTGGGTGACTCAATTACGGGTATTGTTCAGGGCGTTACACGGAATGTAGAAAAATCCAAACCCAGTTATAAATGCGATGGCAGGACTTATTGCTCTCAAATGACGTCATGCGAAGAAGCGGAATTTTTTATAACCCATTGTCCTGATACTAAAATGGACGGAGATCATGACGGCGAACCCTGTGAAAGCCAATGGTGCGGATAGATACCCTGCGGGCTCACACATCCTTGTGCAGGCCTCCACAGTTTTTAGCTGGGTTAACTTCGATTAGTTAACGATACGATGTCCGCGATTTCTCATGCAGTTGGAATAGGCTCTTTTGTATCCTGCTTCGCCCTCCAAACCCTGTTTAGCGCCGCCGCCGATACCGCCGACTGTCGCGCCTATCGCTGCGCCTGTTCCTGGACTTCCTGTTATCGCACCTATAGCCGCACCGCCGGCCGCGCCGATTAAGCCGCCTACGCCTGCGCCGATAGCGGTTTCTTTTGCAGTCCCGCCGGAAGCATGGCTCGCAAGATCCTTACACTCGGCCATATCCTGGTTGATTCGATAGGCATTAGGATCATTGTAAGCATCAACGGTCGGCGTCCATCCGCCTTGGCTGTAGCAACCTGAGATTAATGCGCTGCCTATTAAAACGATGCTGGTTGTTAGTTTTTTCATTTTGATTACCTCTGGTAAAGTTGTTTCCTTACAGAATACTTCATTTTTCATGAATAAAGTATGAACACCATAACACTATAAGTCAGTCGGCGTTTTACAAATGTCTTTAGGATAAAGAATCCACCTTCTCCAATCAATAAGTAGTATCACTGACCGATAAAATCTTGGCGTTATAGCTCCCTTAAAACCTGGAGCGGCGATTTATTAACCACATTTCTTACGCCCCAGCAGCCCGCCAAGCCCACGAATAACGCGCCGGTCGGCGGCACAATGCCCCATAAATAAAAATTAGCGCGGTACTCCATGTGCATGACATGGGTGTACAGCGCATAGAGCATGGCTTCCGAGATGACAACCGCTAACAGGCCGGAAATCAGCCCGAGCAGGCTAAACTCGATAATGTGGGTTTTCCTTAAAAATGCGCGATTGGCGCCCAGCGTTCGCATCAACGCGCCTTCATGAATGCGGCTGTCCAACGTCGCATACACGGCGGCGAACAATACCGTGAATCCGGCCATCAGCGCAAAATACAACAGGTAGTTTATCGCTTCGGTCAATTGGCTCAGTATGGTTTTAAATTGGCGCAAGATTAAATCGACTTCCAATACGGTGGTGCTGGGATATTTTTTGACCAGCGCGTTTAAAAAGTCTTTTTGGCTCTCCGGCAAATAAAAGCTGGTGATAAACGTGCTGGGAAAAGCATCCAGCGTACCGGGCGAGAAAATCATGTAAAAGTTCGGCTTCATGGTATCCCACTGAAGTTCGCGGATGCTGGCAACAGTGGATGTAAACTGCTGGCTGCCGACGGTAAAGGTCAACAAGTCGCCCAGCTTGATTTTCAGGCTTTTGGCTAATTTCTGTTCGACAGAAACCTGCCCGGTTTGCGCATCCTGCCACCAGTTTCCGGCGGTGATTTTATTATCCGCAGGAAGATCCTGGGTCCAGGTCAGGCTTAATTCGCGGTGCGTGGCATTTTCGCCCGGTGAATCTTTGCTGACGATTTGTTGCACCGGCGTGTTGTTGATGGCGACCAGACGGCCCCTGACCACCGGATAAAACCGGCTGCCGTTGATTTGTTGCTGTTGCAGGTCTTGTTGAAAGTTTTGTTGCTGCTCGGGGAAAATATTCAGCGCGAAATGATTCGGCGCATTAGCGGGCAGCTGTTTGTGCCAGTCATTGATTAAATCGGTACGCACGGTAAAACTGAGCACCATCGCCACCAACGTAATGGAAAAAGCCAGTATTTGACCGACGCTGCCCCGGCTGTTTTTTAACAAGCCCTGCAAGCCGAACCGCCAGGTCAGGCCAAGATGCGGCAACAGTCTCCGGCTAAACCTCAGCAAGCCATAAACCAGCAAACCGAGCAGCAGCAAGGAACTCAAGCCGACGCCGATAATGGTCGCGGTCATTTTAAGATCATCGGTATAGCGCCAGATCAATACGCCGATAATACCGATGGCCAAACCGTAAATCAGCCACGCGCTGCTCGGCAAAGGTTCCAGTTCGCGGCGCAATACCCGTAAAGGCGAAACTTTTTTAAGGCGCAACAACGGCGGCAGCGCGAACCCCAACAAAATAGCCATGCCGATGATAAAGCCGAAAAAAACCGCCAATAAACCGGGATTGGCGACCTGCTGAGGCAACAGCGATCTTAATAAATGGAACAACGCTTCCTGCGCAAACCAGCCCAACAGGCAACCTATGGCGCTGGCCAATAAACCCAACACGACAAACTGGCTGCCGAAAAGCCAGAGTATCTCGTTCTGTTTGCAGCCCAGACAGCGCAGGATAGCAGTAGCGTTAAAGTGCCGTTCGGTATAACGCCGCGTCGCCATCGCAATCGCCACGCCGGAAATCAAGATGACGATAATGCTGGATAAGCCCAGATAGCGTTCAGCGCGTTCCAGCGCCGAGCCCAGCTCCGGGCGATCATCATGGATATCCATGATACGCTGGGACGGATTCAACTGCGGTTTGATCCAGCGATTGAATTCGCTTAACGCTTTGCTGTCGCCGCTGAATTGAAAGAAATAATGCACGCGGCTGCCCGGCTGCAAAATGCCGGTAGCCTTCAAATCGTCCGCATTAATCATCACCCGCGGCGAGAAGCTGTAAAAATCGCCGCGTTTGTCGGGTTCGTAAGTAATGATGTTGCTGATGGTGAGTTTTTTTTCACCGACCGTTAACAGTTCGCCGAGATTAAGTTTAAGCGCCGACAGGATGCGTTTATCAACCCAGGCGGTTCCGGGTTTTGGGCCGGTGTGTTCGACGGTTTCAGCCGAATAATCCGAGGCGGTGGCTTTTAAAAAACCGCGCAACGGATAGGCGGAACTGACCGCTTTAATGCCTGCCAGTAATAGCTCGTCATGCTCAATCAACACGCTGGAAAATTCAAGCGTTTGCGCTTGAGCGAGATTGAGTTGCGTTGCCTTGGACAGCCATTCGTCAGGAATCGCGGCCGGGCTTGAGATCACCAAATCAGCCGCCAGAAATTCCGCCGCTTGAGTGGTCATGGTCCGTTGCAGGCGGTCTGCAAACAGCGATATGGCGGTCGAGCTGGTGACGGCAATAATCAAAGCCAATATCAGTATGGTTAACTCGCCGGAACGGCTGTCGCGCCATAACAGCCGCAATGCTAAATTAAAACGTGTCATAAGTGTGTCCATAAAATTTATGTCTGGAATTCACCACGAACGACTGCATGGATGCAGGAGGTAGAGCAACGCATGGAGCAGTTGCCGAGACACGAAGGGCACGAAGAAAAGAAAGGGACGGAAGGCTATTGAATTTTTCATGGAGATTATAATCTTTAGTCATGATGAAGCTCTCTGTCACTGATCTTTAAACCTTCGTGTCTTCGTGGTGAAACTATATAACAATTCGCCCGGAATCCAGTCTAATAGTGCGTTGGCAGCGGGCCGCCAGGGCCTGGTCGTGCGTCACCAGAATTAACGTAGTCTTGTTTTCCAGATTAAGCTCGAACAGCAAATCAATAATATGCGCACCGGTTTTGCTGTCCAGATTGCCGGTCGGTTCGTCGGCAAACAAAATCGCGGGCTTGGCGACAAAGGCTCTGGCCAGGGCCACGCGCTGCTGCTCGCCGCCGGAAAGTTTCTGGGGGGTATGCGATAAACGGTGCGAAAGACCGACTCTAGCCAATAATGCGGCAGCTGAAGCCTTGGCGTTTTTGTCGCCGCTTAATTCCAAAGGCAACATCACGTTTTCCAGCGCGGTCAATCCCGGCAGCAATTGAAAGGACTGGAAGACAAAACCTATCAGCTCATTGCGTATCGCTGCCCTGCCGTCCTCGTTCATCGCGGTTAATGATTTCCCGTTCAAACTGATAGTCCCGGAAGTCGGCGTGTCCAATCCGGCCAGCAGACTGATTAAGGTCGATTTGCCTGAACCGGATTCGCCGACGATGGCAATACTCTCACCGGATTTGATTATCAAATCTATGGATGACAAGATATGCAATATTCCATCGGACGTGGCTACCGATTTACTCAGGTTTTCCGTTACTATAATACTAATGTTGTTTAATGATTGAGTTTGCATAATGACCCGTTTTTTATTTGCCGTAATTGTTTCGTTAATGTCGATGACCGCTACGGCCAAATCCATTGTTGTATTGGGAGATAGTATCAGTGCCGGTTACGGAATTGAAGTTTCGCAAGGCTGGGTGACGTTATTGCAGCAAAAACTGAATGAAAAAAACAAGGGCCATATTATCCACAACGAAAGCATCAGCGGCGATACTACGGCCGGCGGCTTGGCGCGGATAAACCAGGCCTTAACGCTGAACAAGCCGGACATCGTCATCATTGAACTGGGCGCTAATGACGGCTTGCGCGGTTTGCCGCCGGAGTTGATCAAAAGCAATCTTGCCGAAATTGCCCATCGCGCACAGCAAGCCGGGGCAAAAGTTTTGTTGCTGAGCATGAAAATCCCGCCCAATTACGGCAAGCGCTATATCGATCTTTTTTATAATATTTACCCGCAATTAGCTACGGAGCTGGGCGTCCCGTATGTGCCTTTTATTATGGAAGATGTCGCCCTGACCAAGGATATGATGCAACAAGACGGACTGCATCCCAATGCCAACGGGCAGCCGGTCATTGCAGATAAAGTCTGGCGGCAGCTGCTGCCGCTATTAAAATAATAAAACCTTCAACAAGAAGAGAACCATAGATGAAATCACTAACACTCGAAAAAGCCAACCTCATTATAAATACCGCAACCAACAAGGCCCGTAAACTCAACATGGAGCCAATTACCGTAGTCGTTCTGGATGCGGCGGGACATTTGAAAGCCATGCAACGGGAAGACGGCGCAACGATGATCAGGGAGCAGATTGCCACCGCAAAAGCCTGGGGCGCGGTCAGCATGGGCATATCATCACGCAGTCTGGCCAGCGTGGCGGAAAAGAGGCCCGACTTTATGAATGCCCTGTTAAACATGGCGGATGGGAAAATAATGCCGGTTCCGGGCGGCGTGCTGATTCGAGACACCAAAAACAACCTGATCGGCGCGGTCGGCATCAGCGGCGATATTTCCGATCAGGACGAGCGTTGCGCGATTGCGGGTATTGAGGCAGTGGGTTTTATTGCGGGGGTTTGAGTGGTCAAAACGCCAATACGCAATTAGTTGCATGTGCGCAGCGGGTTTTGGCGGAAATATCTGAAAACATAATTACTTAGTACTAATGCAATGGAACACAGATGACACAGATAATTATGATGAATGCAGCATTTTGTGTGTTGTGACTTGCTCTTAACCTTCGAAATAAAGCCGAAATTTAAACGCAAGACGTTGTCAAATCAGAAAAAATCTTATCAAAGCATAAGCAATCAAGGCCATCAGCGGTCTATTTTTTATTGCTAAGCAGATATGTAGGCCGGAATAAGCCGGTTCGAGCATCGGCGAGAACTGGCGTTTCCGGCAAACGCCCCCGGATTCGCCGGAAACGCCACCTCGCGCTACGCGCTTGGATGGTCTTATTCCGGCCTACACAATCGGTAACAAAAAAGCTTAGTCCTGCGTCTGTCTTCAACGTCTACTATCTTTTCCGGTTCCCAATCCGGTATAGGGAAGGATGAAGAGATAAACAGGCCGCCGGGACGCATTTCACGCCTGACTTTCTCGCCCAGCTCCGCCATGACCGCCGGGGAAAGAAAGGCAAACACCACCCCATAATGGGCAAGGTTGCAGTCCCATAAACTGGCGCGTTTTGCGGTCGCATTCGGCAGTGTGCGGCAGCGCCAGGCGGTAATGAGCCACGGTAGCGGCGCACGTTCCCACGCATCGACCTTGAGCGCTGGATGCTGCGCCAGCGGCACGGCGACTGAGCCGATTCCGGCACCAAGATCGGCAAAGCCATTGGCATTTTCCCGTTCAACAATGGCCGCTACCGCATCCGCTACGGCGTTCGATGACAGGAACAGCGGTACATCGCCTTTGACCGTACCCCAGAACACCAGCGCCAACAGCAGTACGGTCAGCAGATACAACCAGGAAGGCAACTGCAAGGTGAGCATGGCGATGGCCGTGGGCAAAAACAGTAAATGAATCGGCAGCCACCAGTACGGCTGGCGCAATGCGCCTGACCATAAGGCGGCGGCAACGCCTTGTACCAGCGCCAATCGCCATGCGCCGTGAAACAGCGCAGGCGACATCCAGGCCAGGGCGATAGCAAGCGCAAGCGCAAGCGCCTGTGCGAAAAAAGCTTTGAATAACGTTATTAGGCCTGTTGTTCCGGCGATTTTTATCACGGTGAGGCCGGAAATATCCAATTCGTTGATGTACCGATATTACTTCTTCGGAGCAGTTGGTTTGGCCTCAGGAACGTCAGGTACAGGCACCGGCGCGGAAGACGGCTCAAGGATTTTGGATACCGTTTCTTTAGAAGCCTTTTCCTCTAAAGCTCTTTGCCGGTTGCCTTCGCCATAAAGCGTAGCGGAAACCATAAACAAGACGGTCGATATAATCAGGACTAAAAAGCGGTCCGGCTTTTTCAAAAAGAATAACGGCCATTTCGGCTTAATCATTCCGACTATAAAAAAAAGCAGGGTCCAGATCCCGGTGTGAAAAGCGGCGGTTATCAGCATTATAATTACTCGTTAACTTACATTTAGATAGATTTATATTATTATTAGTTGAGCGGCCGTTTGCAACACGCACGCTGTTATTTTAACGGTTTTACTTTAATTGTTAGCATTGCTTTTTTAAGTCGGCTAATAAAACAAGATGTCTAAGCGGTTGAAGGTTGACACATCCCGTGTCAAAAAACTCTTATCTATAGAGTTTTTACAAAAAAATCAGGAGGTTCTATGGGTGGTTTTGTTTTAGCATTATTGATTTTCGCCGTCTTGATCGTTTTTATGAGCGTCAAGTCGGTTCCCCAGGGCATGGAATACACCGTAGAGCGCTTCGGCAAATATACCAACACACTGACGCCCGGCTTGAATATTATCGTGCCGATTATCGATCGCATCGGCAAAAAGATGGTGATGATGGAACAGGTGATGGACGTGCCGTCACAGGAAGTTATCACCAAAGACAATGCGATGGTGACCGTGGACGGAGTGATTTTCTACCAGGTTATGGATGCCGCCAAAGCCGCTTATGAAGTCAGCCAGCTGGGTTGGGCGATTTTGAATCTGGTGATGACCAATATCCGTACCGTCATGGGCTCCATGGATCTGGACGAATTATTGTCGCGCCGGGATGACATTAATGCCCGACTGCTGTCCGTTGTCGACGATGCCACCACACCGTGGGGCATCAAAGTCACCCGTATCGAAATAAAAGACATCGCCCCGCCCAAAGATTTGGTCGAAGCGATGGGCCGACAAATGAAGGCCGAACGCTTGAAACGCGCCTCCATTCTTGAAGCCGAAGGATTAAGACAGTCCGAGATTTTACGCGCGGAAGGCGCGCAACAGGCGGCGATTCTGGAAGCGGAAGGCCGCAAAGAAGCCTCTTACCGCGATGCCGACGCCCGCGAACGCTTGGCGCAAGCCGAAGCCAGGGCGACGTTGATGGTGTCCGAAGCGATCGGCAAAGGCGATGTCCAGGCCATCAACTATTTTGTCGCGCAAAAATACATCGAAGCGTTAAAAGAAATTGGCGCCTCAGGCAACAGCAAACTGGTTTTCATGCCGCTGGATTCGTCTAGCGTGATTGGCGCGCTCGGCGGGATTGGCGAACTGGCGAAAGAAGCCATGACCAAGAAAAGCTGACATGACTGAACTGGAAATTGTTTTTTGGAACTGGTGGGTATTGGCCCTCGTTCTGTTGGTAGTCGAACTACTGGCTCCCGGTTTTTTCTTCCTGTGGATGGCGGCATCAGGCTTTGTAACCGGTTGCCTGTTGTTGCTGATACCTGCCATGGACATAAAATTGCAGGTATCGATTTTTTCGGTACTGTCTGTTGCGGCCATTACCGTATGGAAGCTTTACGGCAAAAAACACCCTATAACAACAGACCATCCCTTGTTGAACAAACGCGGCCAGCAATACATCGGCAGGGTCTTTAGCCTGTACAAACCGATAGAAAACGGCGAGGGAAAAATCAAAGTGGACGATTCCATCTGGAAGGTTCACGGCGAAGATTGCGATATTAACACCAAAGTAAAAGTCATCGCAGTACGCGGTACGGTGTTTGATGTGAAAAGGGTTGAGTAGCGGCGCAGCTGCCGCGCCCTGTCGCAAAGTAACCCAGCCGAGGCTGCATTGGTCAACCCTACGCACTTCATCGGAATATGGTTCGTTATAGGAATATACGCCGTCCACAATGCTGAAGGCTCGTGTATAAGAGGAAGTGTCAGGGAGGCGCTGAACAAACCGTATTCCAGCCGCCGTTGCCAGACAAGCTGATTTTTTTCAAAAATAGCCCCTTGGGACAGTCCAGTAAATGGCGTTTTTCCCGATTTTTCTTTAATAACAAAGTCAGATTTTATATATTGTTCGAGGGAAGCACTAAGCAAGTTGATTCCATTTATGGCTCGACAAGATAACAACGAATGAAATCAACAGCTTAGAATTAGTCCTGAGCCTGTCGAAGGACTTAATCAACGCAGCAAGCGTTTCTTTATTGACTGAAGTATGTGGACACCCTGAGGTAAAGCCTATAGTCAATATTGACCGTTCTTGTAACACCTAAAACTGTCAGGTAAAGGCGCTGCATCGCGCATTTAAAAGTGAAAGCCCGCGCCCACTCTCACGAGATTCGTACTACTATTCCCAGAAAAACCAAGCCCTGCATTGAGGTTAAATCGCTCGCCCACCTGATGCGCTAGGGCTATACCACCGGCCTGCTCGCCGCCATAACTTGCAAAGCCCACATTGACCGTAGTATCACCCGCGCCAGAAGGGGCTAATGGAACAATCGCCGCCGCTTGGGCAATACCACTGTTGGCTTGGCTTTTCAGTTGTTTTATCTGCTGGTCTGTATAGGTATTAGCAGCGGCCAAGGCTCCCGATCCCTGCCCGTTCCCGTTCAATGCAGCATTAAGTTGGCTCATGTTGACGGCATCAGTAGCATCAACGCCTGCCGCCACGTTAGTAATTCGCCGCTCGTTGCCAGCCGATCCTACCGAAACAGTATTCGCTGCGGATGTGGCTGAACCATTGCCTATTGCGACTGAATTGGTATGACTGGCTACGGCGTTATTGCCAACAGCAACCGCATATTGTCCAGATGCCACCGCATTGTCACCCAATGCCGTGGTGTTGGTATTGATGGCTTGCGCGCCTGTTCCCACTGCGACAGAAGATAGTGCGGTTGCACCAGCGCCAATGGCCACCGAGTTGGACTTTACGGCTGTAGCCCCATCCCCCAAGGCAATGCTGCCAGACGACTGCGCACTGGCGTTATTGCCAATCGCCACCGCGTTGGTTGCACCGGCAGCGACGGTTGCCCCAGACCCGACCTGTACGGCCCCAGAAGCGGTTGCACCGCAGCTGACATTGCTACCATTGATTTTGCAGACGCCACTTTGAACCAACTGCGTCATGACGGCCTGTAACTGGGCGAAGTTGACTGCCTGATCGGCGGTTGTTGCTGCCGTCACACCTGAAATCTGGCCTGCGTTGGTGACGCCGCCGCGGTTGAGATTGGCTGAGGCAAGGCTCGCATTGACCGTACCGCTAGTGAAGTTGGAAATGGCTGTGTTAGCCGTCGTTTGCGCTGTGGCAGCAGTAGTCTGAGCAGTATTGGCGGTGCTCTGTGCTGCTGCTGCGTTAGTAACGCCTGTGTTGGCTGTGGTCTGGGCCGTATTCGCAGCAGTCTGTGCAGTGGCTGCATTGGCTACGCCGGTATTCGCCGTGGTCTGGGCTGCGCCTGCTGCTGTGAGCGCCGTGTTGGCTGTGCTCTGTGCTGCTGCCGCATTGGTAACGCCTGTGTTGGCCGTGGTCTGCGCCGCATTCGCAGCAGTCTGTGCCGTGGCTGCATTGGCTACGCCGGTATTCGCCGTGGTCTGAGCAGTGCCTGCTGCAGTGAGCGCTGTGTTGGCTGTGCTCTGTGCTGCTGCTGCGTTGGTAACGCCTGTGTTGGCCGTGGTCTGTGCCGTATTCGCAGCAGTCTGTGCAGTCGCTGCATTGGCTACGCCGGTATTCGCCGTGGTCTGGGCTGCGCCTGCTGCTGTGAGCGCCGTGTTGGCTGTGCTCTGTGCCGCTGCTGCGTTGGTAACGCCTGTGTTGGCGGTGGTCTGTGCCATATTCGCAGCAGTCTGTGCCGTGGCTGCATTGGCTACGCCGGTATTCGCCGTGGTCTGGGCTGCGCCTGCTGCTGTGAGCGCCGTGTTGGCTGTGCTCTGTGCCGCTGCCGCGTTAGTAACGCCTGTGTTGGCCGTGGTCTGTGCCGTATTCGCAGCAGTCTGTGCCGTGGCTGCATTGGCTACGCCGGTATTCGCCGTGGTCTGGGCTGCGCCTGCTGCTGTGAGCGCCGTGTTGGCTGTGCTCTGTGCTGCTGCTGCGTTGGTCACGCCTGTGTCGGCTGTGGTTTGGGCCGTATTCGCAACAGTCTGTGCCGTGGCTGCATTGGCTACGCCGGTATTTGCTGTGGTCTGGGCAGTGCCTGCTGCAGTGAGTGCCGTGTTGGCTGTGCTCTGTGCTGCTGCCGCATTGGTCACACCGGTGTTGGCGGTGGCCTGTGCCGTATTCGCGGCAGTCTGTGCCGTGGCTGCATTGGCTACGCCGGTATTCGCCGTAGTCTGGGCGCTGCCTGCGGCAGTGAGCGCCGTGTCAGCGGTCGTTTGCGCTGCATTGGCGGTGGTCTGAGCGGTGTTTGCTGTCGCTTGTGCCGTAACTGCCTTGCCGTCGGCCGTAGCTGCATTTGTAACAGCGCTATTGGCGGTTGTTTGCGCGGTATTCGCCGTGGTCTGTGCCGTGGCTGCGTTGGCGATGCCTGTATTAGCATCGATTTGAGCTGCTGCGGCGGCTGTCGAGGCATTATTGGCGGTGGTTTGTGCGGTAGCAACATTTTGGTTGGTCGTATAAAGCTGACCACCATTCACCGCATCGGTACTCCCAGAACTAGCACTACCTGCGGTGACATAAATAATGCTTCTGGTTTGAGAACCAGAGCCAACCGAAACCACATTGTTGCGATGGTCATCTGTGCTGCCAGCCCCAAGGGCTACCGAGTTGTTGCCCATGGAATACGTCTCCGTGCCTATGGCAATGGAATTACCGCCGCCTGCATGCGTCGGAGTACCAGTCCCCGCAACGGTTGAACTACCAATGGCGATGTTGCCACCACCAACACTACCAGGCATAACTGAAGCCCACGCCGAACCTATAGCAATATCGTTGGTACCTACTGCCGCGCTGAAAGAGCCAATCGCAGTGGATGACTCCCCCTTGGCCCAACTCTGCCGTCCCACCGCAACGGCAGAGTTGCCCAAGGCCGTGCTCGACGGCCCCACAGCCACTGCATTGGTACCCGAGGCCGTTCCTCCGTCTAGCGCCCCCGCATACGCCGGAAGAATAGGCAACCCTAACGCGGCCACGACCATGATCGCTTTCATGCGAAAGTGTTTGCTGTGGTTCCAGATGGGCCGGTAGATGCAGATCATCGATGCGTGGCGTTTCATGATGTGTTCTTATTAAACAGGTTATATGCTTTAAGTTTTGCGATGCGACCCGGAAAGTTTTAATCAGGTGTTTTATGGAATAACCATAATTATCAGCATACAATGTCATCGTTCGCCAATCGCTCGCCAATAATTCATGTCCACGCTCCCACTCAATCAAGACCTCAAACTTATACTGCTGGGTGGTTTTGATGCCCGCCTGAATGGCCGTCCCGTTGCCGGGGTTTTTTACAACAAGATGCGCGCACTGCTTGCCTACCTTGCCGTGGAACGGGAGCAGGATCACAATCGGGAAGTTTTGGCTGGGCTGTTGTGGAGCGAAAGCGACCCCACCACCGCGCGAGGCAATCTGCGACGGACGTTGGCGGATTTGCGCCGGGTGTTGGAATTGCCAAGCGGCAAGGTCTTGTTCTCAACCAGCAAGCACACCATCCGTTTCGTTCCGAATATCTATGTTGACGCGATGGATTTCGCTGGACGAACGTCGACTTCGTCGGAGAATCAACACCTCGAAGAGAGGATCATCGCCCTTTATAACGCTCAGTTGCGGCGGCGTTGCACAGACATAAATCAACACCGCGATGAGAGGATCATTGCCCTCTATCGGGGTGAATTCTTGGCCGGTATATCCTTGCCGGACAGTCCCGACTTTGAGGACTGGCTTCAGATGCAACGCGAAGCCCTGCACCGGCGGGCCCTCGTCATGCTGGAGCAGCTATCGGATCGCCACATGCACATGGGCGATTACAGCAAGGCGCTGCAATTCGCTTTGCGCTATGCGGAGCTGGAGCCGTGGAACGAGGATGCCCTTCGTCGGGTAATGCGTCTTTACGCGCTAAACGGCCAGAACAGCGCCGCTATCGTTCAGTACGAGGCCTGTTGCCGTTTGCTGAAAAACGAGCTGGGCGCATTGCCGAACAAGGAAACCCGGCATCTGGCCGAGTGCATCCGTAACGGCGAGTTACGGGAGGAATCGCCCGATACTGTCCGTTCCCTCGACAAGGCTATCCCGAATGCAACCGAAAGGGAGATGCCAACGGTTTCTAAAGCTATTCCTCAGCCATCGGAGCGCCGTCAGGCGACCGTGCTGTATTGCGGATTAACCCCGGTGGCGATGATTGACGACCCCGATGAGGTAATGGAATTGCTAGGCCTGCCCCAGACCCGTTGCACGGAAATCATCCGGCAGTTTTCAGGGCATATCGTGCAAACGCATGGCGGCGGCTTGCTGGCTTATTTCGGGTATCCGCAAGCGCGTGAAGACGCTGCCGGATTAGCCGTGCAAGCTGCGTTGGCAATCACGCGGGAAGCGGCTCGCGGCATTGACATTCGCGTATCCGTTCACACCGGGCTTATTATCACCGGCGGCGAATCGTCCATGCCGGACACGGTCGGCATGACCTCCAGGCTCGCCACCCAGTTACGCCATAGCGTCGCGCCTAGCGAGGTGGCGATTAGCCAGTCAACGCACCGCATTGTGTCCGGGTATTTCGATTGCACCAGCTTGGGCATCCAATCCTTCCCCGGTTTTGCCCGGCCTATGGAAGTCTTCAAGGCGCTACGGCAAAGCGGCGCCCGCAGCCGTTTGGAAGCGGCGGCGAAGTTAACGCCCCTGGTCGGGCGCAAAGCGGAAATCGCCGAACTGATGGCGTTATGGGAAAAGGCCTTGCAAGGTTTTCGCGCTGTTGTGCTGATACAGGCCGAGGCGGGCGTCGGCAAGTCCCGCCTGCTGCAAACCCTGAAACAGCGGCTGACAGACCAACCGCATGCAATCTGCGAATTACGCTGTTTCCCGGAGTTTAGCCAGTCGTCTTTTCATCCGCTGATTGCGATGCTCGAAGACATGCTGGGTTTTACGCAGTGCGACACGCCCGAGGAAAAGTTCTGCAAACTGGCAGGATGGGTAGAGCAACACGCGGCCCACCCTGCCCGCCCGGAATCAGCGCAACAAGCCGTCCCGCTGCTCGCTAATCTGCTGTCCTTGCCTCTCGGCGGGCATTACCAAGCCCCCGGTTTGTCGCCGCAAAAGCAGAAGGAACGGACTACAGCCATGCTGCTCGATCTGTTGCAGGCGCTGGCGGCGCAACAGCCGGTCTTGCTGATTGTCGAAGACTTGCATTGGGTCGATCCCTCAACGCTGGAGCTATTGACCCTGTTCGTCGAGCAAAAAGGAACCGGGGAAATTCTCGCGGTATTCACCGCCCGGCCTGAGTTTGTGCCGTCCTGGAAAGAGGAGGCCCTCGCGTCGATGATGGCGCTTGCGCCGCTTTCCGGGGAGGCGGTCACGGAAATGATCGCTTCGTTAAGCGAGGACATTCCGGCAGCAACCATCCGCCGCATCGTGGAGCGCGCCGACGGTGTGCCGCTGTTTGTCGAGGAGATAACGAAAATTGCCAGTCAGGACAATCTGGCCGGCATTCCGACAACGCTGCACGACTTGCTGGCGGCGCGGATGGATAATATGGGCGAGGCGAAATACACCGCCCAGCTTGCCGCCACCCTCGGGCGCGAGTTCGAGCTGGATTTGTTGCGCAAAGTTTCACCGCTCGACGCTGTTCAGCTTAAGGATTCGCTACGCCGGTTACAGGATGCCGGATTGGTCCTCGATACCACCGACGCCGCTTTTCAATTTAAGCACGCGCTGATCCAAGAGGCCGCCTATCAATCACAAACCCGCGCCGACCGGCAGGCGACACATCGACGTATTGCACAGACGCTACGTGCCGACTTCCCCGCTGTCGTCGCCATCAAGCCGGAACTGTTGGCGCGGCACCTGTCCGCCGGCGGCGAGACCGGATCGGCCATCGAATACTGGATCAAGGCCGGGCAGCGCGCCGTCATGAATTCGGCCATCGCGGAGGCGATAGGCCATTTGCATGCCGGCCTGCAACTGGTGATGACGCTGCCGTCCGATCAAGCACGCGACCGCCTGGAATCCGAACTGCGCCTTAATCTGGGTACTGCCTTGATTGCCGCCCAGGGATACGGCTCCGTCGAGGCGGGGGAGGCGTATGCACGGGCACTGGCGTTGGGGGAATCAGTGGGGGACAACGCTGTTTTGTATCAAGCCTTGTGGGGGATGTGGTTGACTTCAAGCTCGCGCATCGGCCATCTGCACTCCCTCGAACTCGCGGAAAAACTGCTGCGCCAGGCGGAACGGAACAACGATCCGTTGCAGCTTCAGCAAGCACTGTATGCCATGGGTAACAGCCTGCTCTGGACAGGGCAGCTTGAGCAAGCGCGCCTTTGCCTGGAGCAATCCATGGCGCTTTACCAGCCATCGCATCACGAAACCATGGTGAGCGCCTTCGGCGAAAACATCCGTGTATCGTGCGGTTCCCAGGTGGCGTGGGTGCTGTGGCTGCTGGGGTTTCCTGATCGGGCACGGGCGATTGGCGAGCAAACCCAGGTCTTGGCGAACGAGCTCAATCATCCCTACAGCCTGTGCTATGCAAGAGTGCACTACGCGGAGCTTGCGCTTTGGCTGCGCCAGGCGGAGGAAGTCCGTCAACTGGCCGAGGAAACCATGCAGCAAGCCGATCGGCACGGATTCCCCCTCTGGATGTTATCGGGTTCGAGCATGCACGGCTGGGCATTGTCCATGCAGGGCGTTGCGGCAGGGACTACGCCCATACAGGAAGGCCTGATCACCGTGCGCGCCGCCATGAGCGGGATCGAGGCTTACTTCCTTGGCCTGCTGGGCGATGCCTGTCTGCATCTGGGGCGGTTGGAGGAATCCCTGTCGGCCTTGAATCAGGCGCTCGATGTTATGAACGCGAAGGATGACCGTTTTTTGCAAAGCGAGGTGCTCCGCCTCAAGGGTGAATGCCTGCTGGCACTTTCACCGTCCAATGCGGGGGAAGCCGAATCCTGTTTCGATGAGGCACTTGCCATCAGTCGCCGGCAACATGCAACATCCCTGGAACTGCGGGCGGCGATCAGCATGGCAAGGTTATGGCAACGGCAAGGCCGACAGCAGGATGCGCGGCGACTACTGGAGGACATCTATAATGGCTTCACCGAGGGCTTCGATACTCACGATCTTCAGGAAGCGTCTAAGCTGTTGGATTTACTCGGCTGAAACTGATCAAGTAAATGATCCGTAGATTTTCGTAAGTCCTGCCGCCTTTGCACAAGGGTTCACCGCGATTCGCGGTACGGTGTTTGATGTGGAAAAGGTTCGCTATGCCTCAATTTCATTGGCAGTGGCTGCATCGAAAGCTGCTTGAGCCTGACGACTTTCGGTAATATCAATAACGCCTATTTCAAATCGTTGTTTGGCCTGTTCAAGCTGTCGTGCAATCGCCTGTTTTTCCGAGCGGCTAAATTCAAGATTGTCCTCGGCAGATAAGACATTGAAATAAGCCTCAGTGATTTTAACCATCAGTTTTTGCAGTTCAGTCTGATAATCCGCTTCGGCTTGAGCGATTTGATTATCAGATTGGCTGAGTTATATCCAATGCTCCCAGTGAAACAAAGGTTGAGTTAAGTTCACATTAAAATTGTTGTCGGAGTATTTCTGTAAGCCACTGCCTTGGAAAGTTGTCCTTTTATTATTTAAACGATTCAGAGTGCTAATGCCTGTTGCCGAAACATTGGGTAGAAAATTCGCAATGCTTTGGTTTTTTGACTCGCCAACGGCAAGCCGGCCGGCGTGCGCTTGTTTTAAAACAGGATCATTCTGCAACGCCAGCTCTCATAGACTTCGAGTAAGTCCTGGGCATATACGGCAGGGGAAATTCCTGTTAAAAAAAATAACAATAAAACCAGATAAATAATTGGAGACAGCTTGCTTGATTATATTAATTGACATGCAATTTTATTTCTCTGGTTAGATGCATTTACGGCCTTACAAAGCAGCCGCCTTGCATATTTCACAAGGTAGCTGCTCAATGCATCATGGCGATTGCGATTAAATCGGTTTGACTTGAAAGCGCCATTATAGCAAGAGGAAGCGGGCCGACTTAAGTTCTGCATACGAATGCAGCAACCGCTAAAGTCGCCTGTGGCAGTTTGCCGTATCCTTAGAGCTAAATTCTAAACAAACCCACCAGCGTCTTGAGTTGCTGCAAATCTTCGCCGGTTGCAACCCGCTCGTAACGCAGCTTGATAAATACTGCGGTGATTTGATCAATGCCCGTTGCCTGCTCGGGCAACTTTATTTTTACCCTTTCGGCAAAATCTTTAACGCCTTCCCCCGCGCCTCTCAACAGTCCATGCTTGGCAAGCTTTTTACAAAACCGGTTATAGATCAGCAGCACTTTATCGGTGCTTTTCGGCTTTTGATAGAGCAGAAACCAGCAAAGCACAGCCGTTATCGATGCGATGACGGCGATCATCCAGTAAATCATGGTCTTGATGTCGTTAATGCCGAATGACGACAGAAAGTTGGACTGGCTCTTGTTGTCGTAATTGATGACCCAGCGTTGCCAGTTGTAATCGACGTTGCTCCACAATTGCCGGGCCTGTTTTAGCCAGTTGTAAGCAGGTCCCGGCAAGTAATTATTTGCCGTTGCGATACCGTAGGCAAATTGCCGATCTACGTTAATCTCCCGTTCGATTCTCTCCGGTGCGATAGCCGCGGTGGGGTCGACTCGAACCCAGCCGCGGTTCTCCAGCCAGACTTCGGCCCAGGCATGGGCGTCGGCTTGTCTTATCTCCAGGAAATCGCCGACTTTGTTCAGTTCGCCGCCCTGATAGCCGGTCACGACGCGCGCCGGAATATGAGCGACACGCATTAAATACACGAACGCTGAGGCGTAATGGCTGCAAAATCCGTATCGGGTTTTAAATAAAAAGCTTTCAATCGGGTTTTCTTCCATGACCGTCGGGGTTAGGGTGTAATGGAAGTCTTCCACCCGGAAATGCTTTAGCAGCCGGTTGATAAAGTCGTCGGGGGCGCTGTCAAAGCCGTGTAGCTGACCGACCAGCTGTTTGATTTTATCCGACGGTTTGCCGGGCAGCTGTGTTGCGGCGTTGTATTCGCTAGGGTTAATCGGGCCGGTGTTGTAGTCGGCATAAGAGGTCACCTTATATTCGGCGCGTTTATCGGAGCTTTCTGAAGTAACAAGCTGGTAAGCGGCATTCTGGGTTAAAGGCGCGGAAAATCCTTGGGGCATATCCAACGCAAAAATCCAGTTTTTATCCTGCGGCTCCATCAGGAGCGTGTATTGATAAGGCGTGCCGGTAACGACAGGTTTGACTAAGGGCTTTTGGAAAACCGCCTGAGTCCAGCGTTTGCCGTCGGTATAAGACAGAACCGGACCGCGCCAGTAGCGTTGTCCGGGCGGCGGAACGGCTCCTGCAAATTTCACCCGGAACACCCGTTCGAAAGACTCGCCCAGATCGCTGATGGAACCGGGTTCCATGCTGTCGCTTAAACCTGTCCGTGCTTGATGACGGTCGTTAAACAGCATCCATTTGGGCGCTTCAACTCGGGGAAATAAAACAAACAAAGCCACCGCAATCGGCAGGGCCTGAACGGTGATAATGGCGGCTGTTTTTAACGCCGCCAGTGTTTGCGCGTTGCAGCTGTTGATACAAACCAGCGTCGCCAACAGCACGCAGCAGACCAGCAGGATATAAGCCGCCATCAGTATGCTTTGCTCGTATAAAAACTGGGAGGCCGCGACGATAAAAGCCAGATAGCTAATCAGGTAAAGATCGCGCTCTTTTTTAATCTCCAATAGTTTGAGCCCCAGTGCGGTGATAAACAAATGGGTGCCGGCATCACGCCCGAATAGGCCTTGATGTTGGCTGTACAGCAGGGCGATTCCGCAGACGGTCAGTAACAAAATAACCAGTTTGCCGGGCAGCCAATTTTGTTTCCAGATACCGATAAATCGCCAACTCAGCAACAGGCAAAAAAAGCCGAAGACGATTAGCGGGATATGATAAACATGCGGAAAAACAATCAGCCCGATGGCGGACAGCAGAAAGATTAAAATGTTTTTATCGAGTTCCGGTTTCATAGGTTTAGGGTTTTTTCACCATGAAGGAGTGAAGTTCACGAACGACTGTAAAGATAGAGAGATTGCTGTACACAAGTATCTGCGGGGTGTCGTCATTTGGATAGCCCCTGACCTGGCAAACAGGCCGATATACAGACCTTCCAGGTTTTTAAAACCTGGAAGGTCTAACTTGCAACGTTTCGAACGGAACAACATTCCTCGCCGGCTTGGATTGGAAGTTACTCCTCGTTCCCACGAGACGCTGGAGCGTCTCATCTGCATTCCCACGCCGGAGCGTGGGAACGATAAAAAGGGGCGAAAAAACTTCGTGTCCTTCGTGTCTTCGTGGTGCATTTATACAGTTCGCATAAATTCAAAACAGCGCCAACGCTTCCAGGCATTTCCGATAATGCGCCAAGCCGTGGTCGGGCGGCAATGTTAATCCCGGCAACGCAAAGCCGTAACGGATTCCGGCTTGCTCCGCATCGACTACCCAGCGGCACAGTTGGCTTAGACGTTCCTCAATATTGTGCCCGGGCGCATGCTCGTAATCCAGCCTAATCTCCTCTAATGACTGTTCGCCGCCGTATTGTTTGCTGAATACGCCCAAGCCTTTGGCAAACGCTTTCCAGTGTATATGTTTGATGGAGTCGCCGGACTGGTATTCCTGCAGGCCGTAAAAGTCATCGGCCCCCTTGCGGCTAAATCCCTGTTGAGCTTCCGCGGATGACGTTTTGGGAAAAGGTATTTCAAGATGAGCCGGTTTCGGGTAAACCAGCGCCTTAAGCTCAAAGCGGATCGGCGACCAGGCGCGAAACAAGCCCAACGGATAAGTGCTGGACAACGTGACCGACCCCGCTGGGTGCCAGCCTCTTTTTTGGGTGATCGAGTACAGCGTAACATGCTCGGTGCTGTGCGGCTCCATGGCCAGGTTTTGAGCGTATTGCAATTTAATTTGTATCTGGCGTTCCCTATCGGTCGGATTGTTGATATGGATGTCGAACCCGGCCGCCTCTCCGGCAAACACGGCTTTAGTCCGGCCTTTTTGCACCACCAGACCGGCTAACGCTTTGTAGCTGTGCAAGATGGTGATAAAAAAAATACTCGCCAGTAAAAAAGCCAGCATGTAGGCCAGGTTATTGTCATAAACAAAGGCAATCAGCAATAGTACGGTAATCAGCAACACAAAGCCCAAGCCCCGTTGTGTGGGCAAGATAAAGATGCGCCGGTGATTTAAGGTAACCGGCGCATCGACCGCTTTTTCACCGGAGACAAACCGGCTGAGACTAAAGCGTTCTTTTAAATTCAATGGACGGCAACGTTAGCTAAAATGGGCGCGACGATGGCTTCCGATTGGGTGTTGCCCGCCCGTAACCGATGTCCCGCGACCGCCGCCAGCACGGTTTGAAGATCTTCAGGGATAACCGCATCGCGTTGATCCATAAACGCCCAGGCTTTGGCCGCAGTCAGCAGCGCCAACCCGGCTCGGGGCGACAAGCCGCAGTGATACTCGGACGACTCGCGGGTAAAGTTAATGATGCCTTGGCAATAATCAAGCAAGGCAGACGATACATGAATCTGGCTAACCGCCTGCTGTATCCGTTGCAATTGTTCAGGCGGCAGTTGCACAGGCAGCGATTCGCACAGACTGCGCCTGCTTTGCCCGGACAGCAATTGCCTTTCCGCCTGATGATCGGGATAGCCCAGTTCAATACGCATTAAAAAGCGGTCCAGTTGCGACTCGGGCAACGGAAACGTGCCTATTTGATGGGACGGGTTTTGCGTGGCGATCACGAAAAAAGGCTGGGGCAGCGGATAGGTTTTTCCTTCCACCGTCACCTGATGCTCTTCCATGGCTTCCAGCAAAGCGCTTTGCGCCTTGGGCGTGGCGCGGTTGATTTCATCCGCCAGCACCATCTGGTTAAAAACCGGGCCGGGATGGAATTTGAATTCATGATTTTTAGCATCGAAGACGGAAGCGCCGATGATGTCGGCAGGCAAAATATCGCTGGTGAACTGAATCCGCTGATAATTTAAACCCAGCAGTTTTGCCAGAGTATGAGCCAGCGTGGTTTTGCCGACGCCGGGAATATCTTCTATCAACAGATGGCCGCGAGCCAGCAAACAGCAAAGCGCAAGCCGAACCTGCCGGGGTTTGCCGAGAATGACCTGATTGGCTGAATCTAAAAGCCGATTGATTGCATTTTGCATGAGGGGTGTTAGGATGTTTGGATTATAAATGTATTGAAATTCAGTTTTATTATAAAGCAAGATTCAAGTACACACAGGCCGAACCAAAAAGAGGGATTTGTTATGAAAGAATATGAAGAAGTACGCAACAGTTTAATTGACATGCTGGAAGATCTTGACGATCGGTTGGCTAAAATTACTCATGATGTCAAAGAACCTTTAGATAAAGACTTTGAAGAACAGGCGATCCAAGCGGAAAATGACGAAGTGCTGGATAGTTTGGGCAATGCGGCCAGAACGGAAATAGAAATGGTCAAACAGGCTATCGCCAGAATAGATAAAGGCCAGTACGGACTGTGCCAGGTTTGCGGCAAGCCGATCAGCCAGGAACGATTAAAAGCCGTACCTTATTCCAGCATGTGTATAAAGTGCGCCAGTCAAACAGGCTGCTAATGAATCATTTGAACAAACGATGAGCCGCAGGGCGACCGGACTGTCGCCCATTAGCTTGATATATCCGGCATAACTAAAATTTATCGGGATAAAATTAAAGATTACAAGACAATTTGTTCAAATCTTTTGTTTAATAAGCTTACCGCCCTTATAATCCAACAAAACTTCCAAGTTTTTTTTCCATTCCCTATTTATTTCACTACAACCAGAGACTTGTTTAACAATGAAAATGAAAATTGCCCTATTTTTAGGACTGTTACTGATTACTAATGTAAGTTTTGCTGATTTAAAGATTGGCTTTGTCAATATCCCCGCCGTTCTTGAAAAAGCCCCCCAAGCCGAAAAAGCAAAAAAACGTCTGGAACAAGAATTTTCGCCGCGCGATAAGCAATTAGTTGCTCAACAAAAAGAAATTCAAGGCATGGACGACAGAATGGCTAAAGATGCTGCCGTAATGGGCGAGTCGGCTCGTGCTAACATGGAAAAAGATATTCTGAACAAGAAAAGAGACGCCAAAAGAGCCCAACAAGAATTTAGCGAAGACTTTAATGTCCGTCGCAATGAAGAATTGGGTAAATTGCAAAGCCGTATCGTTGAAGTTATTCGCGGTATAGCCAAAGACCAAAGTTTTGATTTATTGCTGACCGATGGCGTTATTTATGCCAGCGAACAGATTGATGTCACGGCTCAAGTTCAACAAAAATTATCAGCGATGCCCAATTAATTGATGGTAATCGTCAGTCCCGAATCGGCTGACGACGCATCAAGCCCCCTTGTAAAGGCGGCCAAGCGGCCGCCTTTTCAACACAGCACCATCCCCCCTCTTTTTCCTATTAGCCTGCGGCTAATTATCGACACTTTCACCGCCTCATTACACTTTGCATCGGGTAGGATGACATGAACAAGCGACAGCTTATCGACAAGCTATCATTGGCACCCCATATTGAGGGCGGCTATTTTTCCAGGACTTACAGTTCCGACCTAAAAACCGGCATACCTGCCGATTCGAAACCGAGATGTTTGCTGTCCTCTATTTTTTACATGCTGACTGACGACAGCCCGGTTGGTTATTTGCATAAGAATAAATCGGACATTATCCATTACTTTCATGGCGGCTCCCCTTTAACCTACTTGATCCTCCATCCTGACGGCACTCTTGAGACTAAAGTGCTTGGCGCCGATCTTGACAAGGGCCAGCAATTGCAATTAATTGTCCGCGGAGGCTGCTGGAAAGCAACCGAATTAGAGACGGGCGAATTCGGCTTAATCAGTGAAGCGGTATCGCCCGGATTTGAATATGACGATATGGAACTGGCGGAACAAACCATAATAAAGCATCAATTTCCACACGCATGGGATCGACTCTCAAAATATGTCAGGTAGAACCGCACCCGAGAGCAGAAAGGCATTTGCCCATTCTATCCCCCATCATTTGATTCACTCCCAGTCCTTTTTCCCGATCCGTTTTTGTCGATTGATTAGCGTCGAACGCAGACGTTGCCATAGCGTCGTACAGCCTTTCATCACATGCGGCGCATCGCGTTTCGCCCTTTGCAGCAACAAACCGGCCAACCGAAAAAGCGTCAACCCGGCGCGATAGCTCATTCCCTGCAACCGGTAAAACAGCGGCCGCAACGCCGACACCGCGCCTGTTCCCAACAGGCTTGCGGCGTACACACCATCCCTGGCGATAAAATTCACGTCCCTATCCTTGACCTTGCCGTGCCGATGCAGCCAGTGCAGCAAGCCGCTGACATAAAGAACGAACAGGCCTATACCGGTAACAAACCAGATAAACCGCCCAGTAGCGCCAAACGCCTCGCCGGTATGCATGGGCCATATCCAGGTTGCAAAAGTTTCGCCCGAACTAAATGCCGACGGGTCGCGTACTTCTTTGACCTGACCGCTCCATCTGTCCACCCAGACCGTGGTGTAGGGATGCCGGTGATTGACTTCACTGCCTTGGCGCAAATTAATGCGATAAATTCCGCTGTCACCGGCAGGCGTGGTAACTCGCCTGAGTTCGGCGCGGGGAAATGGGGCGCGCGCGACAAATTCCGCCGACTCCAGGCCGACCGGGTGATTGTTGGGAATCGCCGTGCTGATGATATTGCGCCCGGTTTCGCCATGCTCCATGCCGGATGAGCCGACCAGCGTTTCCAGCACAGAAGGATAACTCAGATTAAAACCGGTGAACGCCAGCAGTAATAAGATCGATGCACTAAGCAACCCGATCAGGCGGTGCAGGTCGAAGGCAAGCCGGATCATACCGGCATGATGACGAATCTTTAGAGCGTCCAGAATTCCCCGCCAACCCGGCCACCACAAGTAAACGCCGGTACCGATAGACACCGCCAGCAATAATCCCAAAATGCCCACCGTATTCCAGCCGAAGCGGTCAAGTTGAAGCTGGGTGTGCAGGTCAAGCAGCCAGGTGGTCGCGGTTTGCCCCCAGAACCGGCCGGCAACGACCTCGGCAGTGTACGGGTTTACCGACACCATCAACGGCGCGTGCAGCTCGAAGAAAGTTTCTCTGGGTTTGTCGTACCAGACGGTAATCATGCCATGAGCGGATCGGGGCAGCTCCAGCGTCCATGAGCCGTAGCGGTTGGGATGTGCCGCCTGCACCGCCGCCATGATTTTATCGAGCGACTGACGCTTGCCCTCCGGCTGCTCGATAACCAGCTTCGGATTCAACAGCTCGTCCAGCTCTTCGCGGTAAACGCTGATACTGCCGGTCAGCCCCATCAGCGCAAAAAAGAATCCGGCGATTAATGCCAGATAAAGATGAACTTTAACCCAGGTTGCCCGGTTGAGCAGGCGTTGAACGGGGAATTGCATGGCGTTGTTGTGAGATGAAAAAACCGTCATTATCCCATACGGGATTATGCGGTGTTTATTTTTGTCCGGCGCGCCGCACATAATCCAAAAACTGCGTCATATGCCTATCCAACTACGGCATATGACGTAATATTTTCCGCCATAACGCTCAAGTCATTGGTATTTATAATAATTTAACCAGGCATGGATATTGCTGGATTAGCCTACCGCCACTCCAGCTTAACCCTGTCTTGCACAACCGATGTCCGAACCCAAACACAGCTTCCTGCATGAACTCTTCCTGAAACACGCCCACGAGGTCAGCGCCTTTATTCGCGGACGCTGGCCCAGAGAGCAGGATGTTGACGACATCATGCAGGAATCGTTTTTGCGCCTGTCACAAGTCCCTAATCCTGAAACCATCCTTAACCCGCGAGCCTTTCTGTTCACAACCGCATCCAATATGGCCGTGGATCGCCATCGTCGCCGAAAAACCCGCGAGCGTTATATTGAGCCGGACGCGGGCATTGAAAATATGGCGAACGATCATTTGTCTCCCGAGCGTCATTCCGAGGCACACCAAGCGCTTGAAAAGTTTAGCGAATGGCTGGACGAGTTACCGGAACTGCACCGGCATGCCTTTGTTTTGTACCGTATTGAAGGGTGTTCGCATGCCGAAATCGCCGTGCGCCTTGGCATTTCCGTGAGCACTTCCGAACGCTATGTAAAACATGCGATGCAGCATATCAGCGTGCGTCTTAGCGCCCTGCAAGCTTAAAAGCGTGACGACAATTGAGCGACCGAACGTCTATAGTATTATTACGATAAAATGAACCGATTTAAACAACACCGACAAGGCCATAAACCAGCGTGAAAACCACCCCGCCCTCTCCCGATTCAGTGCATGCGCAGGCTATTGATTGGCTACTGCGCATCCGTTCTGACAATTGCCCTGAGACAGAGCGTCACGCTTTCAACACCTGGCTGGAAGAAAGCGCCGGCCACCGCCAAGCTTATGAAACGGTGCTGGCGCAATGGGAATGGATGGAACCGTTTAAAGCCATGAATTTTCCCGCACGGGATGCGGCATTGCGCTATCGCGCCAAGTCGCCTCGCCGTTTGTTTATCTACAGCGCAGCCGCCACGCTGTTGCTGGCTATGGGTTTAACCGCATTTATGCCCAACGGCTGGCTAGGTATCCCGCATACCTATGTTGCCGAAAAAGGCGAGCATCAAACCGTCACTCTGGCCGACGGTTCCCGGATCGAACTCAATACCGAAAGCGAGGTGCGCGTCCATTTCAATCGTTGGCAGCGTAGCGTCGAAATAATAAAAGGCGAAGCTTTTTTTACCGTGAACCACGATGCCGAGCGCCCGTTTGAAGTACACGCCGGTAGCGGACGCATCCGCGACATCGGCACCGCGTTCGAGGTTTACATCAAACCCGAACACGTCATTGTCGCCGTGCAGGAAGGCATCGTCGAAGTGCAAGCCTCCGGAAAGCGCGAACTGACCGCCGGACAACAACTGGCCTTTAGCAACAGCGGAGAATTTCAAACGCTGCAAGCTCAGGATGTCGCAGGACTCACCGCTTGGCGGCAAGGCAACCTGGTATTCCGCAACCGCCGCCTCGACGACGTGCTCGCCGAAGTAGGCCGCTACCACGACACCCGCATCCGCTTGCAGAATGAAACCTTGGGCAAACTGCGGGTTAGCGGCACATTCCATACCGCCGAACTGGGCGACACGCTTAACGCGATTGCCGCAATCTTGCCGGTTAACATCGACCAGGTCGGCGAGCATGAAATCGTGCTGAAATCGGCGACATCACTATACAGATAGGGCCGCACACAAAAAATCACAAAATAAATTCAAATTCCTGACGATTTTTTTAAAGTCATGCGTCTATCCCTTATGAACACAATTCAACAAGGGAGAAACGGATAAATGACATTAAAAATGAAACGGCTTACAGCGGCCATTCTGGCAACCATGGCCGGCACGGCCTACGCAGAACAACAAAAACACCACTTCGACATCCCCGCGCAAGCCCTGGGTTCGGCGCTGCAAACGCTCGCCGCACAATCCGGCGCACCGATGCTTTATGCCGAGCAGACGGCAGAAGGCAAGCAAAGTCGGCGTTTGAGCGGCGACTACACCACTGCCGAAGCGGCGGATAAATTGCTTGCGGGTAGCGGCCTGGTTCACAGCGTCGCCGGAAACGGCACGGTGACGGTTAAGCCCGCGCAAAGCGCGACTGTCTTAAAGCCGATGACGGTCACCGGGAAAGTCGATGACGATCCAAAGTCTTACAAAGCCACCCACTCCAGCGCCGCCACCAAAACCAACACACCGATTATGGAGACACCGCAATCCATTCAGGTGATCAAGCGGGCATTGATAGACGATCAGCAAAACATCACCATCAGCGAAAGTCTTCGCAATGTCAGCGGCGTGGTTCCCAATAATCCCGTATTTACGCCCGCTAGTGAATTCACTCTCATCCGAGGGTTTGCAGCCGAACAACTGCTTGACGGCTTTACTCAGTATCGCAATGCGGGCGATCGGGAAAGTACGGTTAATGTTGAGCGCATCGAAGTCTTGAAAGGCACTAACGGCATACTTTACAGCGGCGGTTCCGGTTCGCCTGTCGGCGGCTTGGTCAATATCGTTTCCAAGCTGCCCAACGCCGTTGCCTCCCGTGAAGTGGGTTTTAAAATCGGCACCAACAGTTATTACCAACCCTTTATCGATATTAACCAGCCGCTGACTAAAAATATCTTGGCCCGCTTTACCGGCGAGTACACCAATGCGGGCAGTTATCTGGATACCGTGAATACGCAACGCTATAACCTCAACCCGGCATTAACGTTTACCAACAACGATACCACTACCTTCACCGTGCAAGGCAAGGTGTCGAGGTGGGATCAGCCGGAATACCAAGGCTTGCCTGCCACCGGTACGGTAGCGGGTAATTTTTCAATTCCCCGCACTACCTTTTTAGGTCCGTCCAACATACCTGATAGCCGTAGCGAATCTAATGCCGTTTGGGGCACGCTGGATCACAAATTTAACAACATGTGGTCATTGAATCTCAAGGCTCGTCATGCGCAATCGGAATTTAACGAGAAAGTTCAGACGCTATTCGGCGCGGACGGGTTTGTTGCCGATAAGCCTGCTTTTCTTCCTTCAACTTGGTTTTACGCGAATGCAGAGCTGTCTCAAAAGCAAGAGGAACTGAGTTTTTTAGGCAATGCGACGGCAAAGTTTAATTATGGCCCCACTAAAAACACCTTGTTAATCGGCGCAGACCATAGCGATCTCGACGACAGGGGCTTTATGGATGTTAGCGCTGCGTTAGGCGCCGTCAATCTGACTGCATCCTCGTTCCCCGTGCCTTATAGCCAAGCAGGCGCGGGCGTCGATAACATGTTCGTAAAAAACACCACTTACGGCGGTTATACCCAGTTACAAAGCACACTCTATGACCGGCTTCATTTATTAACCAGTGTCAGAGTCGGCCATGTCGGCATTGATTATCATACTTCGCAGGGCGTCATTTCCAACGGCGACAAGACCCGGTTTTTGCCGCGCGCAGGCGGCGTTTTCGACCTAACTGATGAATACTCTTTGTTTATCAATTATAGCGAAGGGATGCGCGGACAGCCCTTTGTCAACTTTGTCGGCGCCCCTCAACCGGAGGAATCGACAACGCTTGAAGGCGGGCTTAAATTCAATGTCGCGCATCAACTCACCGGACAGATAGCCGGCTATCAAATCGAACGTAGCAATGTCGCGGTAACCGACAACACCGATCTGCGACGCCGCGCAAAAGCGGCAGGGCAACAGCGTTCGCGCGGCATTGAAACCGACCTGACTTGGCAGGCAACCGACGCGCTAAGTATTCTTGCCAACTACGCCCATACCGATGCCAAATACACAGACAATTTGGCGGGCGTCCCTGAAGGCAACCAGTTGGCTATGGTGCCTGAAAACTCCGGCCGACTGTGGGCAAACTACCGCTTTCAGCAACCCGTGATCAAAGGTTTGAGTATTGGCGGCGGCATCTACGCGCAAGGGCAAGCGTACCTGTCAAACAATAATCTGTACAAAAGCGACGGCTACCATAGTTTTGATGCCAGTATTGCCTATGAGCGTCAGCAGTTCAGATTGGCGGCAACGGTAAAAAACCTGACCGATGAGCGCTATTTCCAACCCTACGGATATTTTGAGGGGCGCGTCATACCTTCAGAGGGCACATCCGCCTATGTAACTGCGTCTGTCAAATTTTAAGGAGCGTTGCATGGATCGCCGTCAATTTACTAAACTGGCCTTATTGGGAGGCGGCATTGCGCCTTTCCTGTCGGGCTGCCAATCGCTTGCCAAACTCCAAGCGTCGAATGCCGGGCAGACAACAGCATCCACTCATTTAAGTAAAGCTGAGGCTGAATCAGTGTCCCGCAACGCCCACGAAGCGCTTATGGGCCTTAAAGAGGAAGGTTTTAAGATGATGGGCGAGGAGCATATTGCCATGCTCTTATACCCCGGTTTTGCCGCGCTGGATCTGGTCGGGCCTCAATATCTGTTTGCCTCGATGATGGGAGCGAAAATCTACTTAATTTCCCCGACCGACGACCTGAAGCCGGTGACCAGTGGCGAGGGTTTGGCGATTGTGCCGACCCATACCCCAAGCGAATGCCCGGAAGCCTTGGATATTTTATTCGTACCCGGCGGGGCCAACGGTACGCTTGAGGCAATGAAGAACGCTAAATTGATCGACTTCATAGCCCGCAAGGCGGCTACTTCCAACTACGTGACCAGTGTTTGCACCGGCAGTTTACTGCTAGGCAAGGCCGGTTTATTGAAAGGAAAAAAAGCCACCTCGCATTGGGCCATGCTGGAGCTTTTGCCGGAATTTGGCGCCATACCCGTTAAACAACGGGTGGTCTGGGACGGCAAACTGATTACCGGCGGCGGCGTAACCGCAGGCCTTGATTTCGGGTTGCAAATTGTTGCCGCCTTGCGCGGAAAAACCTATGCCCAGACGATTCAGCTTCAGGCAGAGTACGATCCGGCACCGCCTTATGACTCGGGCTCACCTGAAAAGGCTGATCCATTCGTTAGAGACAATCTTAAAGGCATACTTGCGCCGCTGCTTGAGAGTTTCAGGCTGGCCATTTAATGGCTTAACCTGATCGGGTTTGGCTTGTCCGGTACTGGCCGACTGCCGCTGGTCGAGACTGACGTTTCAGTTGCAAATAATCCTGGTTTACGGCGGATGATTGCAGGTTCAGTTGCAAATAATGTCGGTTTGATCGCCCGTCAGTTGCATTTAATTCCGGTCGAAAATTGCGCTGATTGCAGGTTTGTGGGTTTTCGATTGCAAGCCGCACAGATAGGCGTTTTTGGCAAATCAAGCTAGCCGGAAATAAGCTTCCGTCGAATGCTAAATTGAGGTTCATGCCTTTATTCGACAGAGCACGATTGGATGCGGCGAGGCGCGATCCGCATCAATCTCGACCGATACGGTACATGATGTTTACCGCATCCTACCGGGCTTAATTTTGGTGTCGCAGATTCAATATAGGTAAGTCAATAACCCTATTAACGTATTTCCTCATGCATACCTAACATGGAAAATGAGTCTGTCATTTAAATCTGAATGACATAATCAAATTGGAGAAAATAATGGCTGTTGCATTTATTAGAGAAATTGTTAATTTGAATCCTGATATTACTTTGCGCATACGTGTCATGGATAACAACCGTCATCCAGTCTGGCAGGGTGTTCGATATTCAACCGAAGATTGGTTGCAAATCAATCGTCCAGCAAGTTCAGCTGTACCCGTTGTGGTTAGGCCGGACAACATGGCTGTGCCATGGAGTTATGGTGGAATACAACGTCTGTATATTCAAACCGTTACCACCGGTGGGCTGGTTAAAAATATCACAGCAGAAATCCATGGTGAAGATGCTTGGGACTATATGGTGTTGCGCGATAACTCATTGGCTGAAATTGGTAAAACAGAAATTGGCTCCCTTGGAGATGCTCCGGGCGTAAACCATTCTTGGTGGGCTATTGTGCTACTGGAAGATGGCCGCCTGGAATGGCGGTTGTTTGAACGGCAGGGAATGCACCGAGATGACTTGGTGAATATTGTGAACGGAGCTGGGAAATTCTTGATTGATATCTATCCCACTCTCATTGATAAAGGGGCCGAGCTTTTACCGTTGATTGCCGGTTTATAAAAAGGGTTTAACTGACACGTCGTGAAGAACAGGATGGGGGTTTAACTTATCTTGCTCTTCATTTTTATTGCGTTATAGGCTGCGGACAAAACACATTAACCAATTGATTTTAAACAAACAATAAACGTCACCTGTCATCAGGATAGTTGACAATAGCATTTCAAAATCATGGGGTTAAAAATATCTTGTCCACGCTCTCTTTCGAGATTGAAAATTATTAATTGGAGAAATCATGAAAAAAGAAATATATCTGGCTTTTATTATTTGTTTACTGTTTGGAACCAACAGCTATGCAGCCTGTACCTGCATATTAACTATTAGTAATGGTCTTTGTAATAATCTAAATGAATATGTTAAAAATTCCGCCGACTCAACTTTGGTGGATTCGTATAACAATAAAACATGTGTTATTACAAAAAAATTCCACACAGGGGGGCATAAACTTCATGTATCTCAAGCTCCAAAAAATGATCCGCATATTACTGTTAAAAACAATATAGCAAATTCAACCTTTCATGTTTTTAGATATAAATATAAGCAGGGCGATCAGTATGGTAGTTCAAACAAAAAGGTCGAGACATTCAACATAGGCAAATATGCTACAACACGCGATTTAATGTAGTCAAATTGCCAAACGAATAATTTGTATATTTAGAGGGCGCCATTTCCGGTAAAGAGATTGCCAAGAAATATATATTTGAATAATAAGCATACCAGGAAGGCAAGTAATTTTACGTGCCTTCCTTTTTTTGAGATGGGTTAATTTTAATTATCAAATATGCGGTTCGATTTGCCCCCATTTTTTTGAGCAAGTTTTCCCTGTGCTTTGCTGCGGTTCCCGGCGCTATTTTTAAAAGCTTGGCAATTTCTTTGGCTGTAAATCCCTTCACCAGCAGCTGGGCAACCTCTTGTTCCCGAGGGGTCAAGGGCTCCGAGTCAGTCGCGGGCATCTCTTTGCTCGAAATGTCTGTCGTGTTCAATAAATGCCAGTAAGCTGACAATTCTGCTGCGCGTCGCATTCCAAGTACATCTCGAATATTTGCAAGGTGTTTACGAATGGTCTCTGGACTAATGCCAAGCGTTTTTGCGATTTCTTTGCTGGAAAAACCTTGAGCCAGCAGCGCAAGTACTTGCTTTTGCCTCTCGGACAGGTACGAGGCTCTTCGAGACAAGCTGAGCGCCAATTAATCGCGAACGATGCGCCTCCTCGCGTCTGCAGCATCCCACATATCCAGTTACAAAATCCATCGTTCCAACGCTCCGGCGCGGCAATGCCGTGACGGACGATCCAACGTCCAAATGTGCATCGCGCGAGCGGTACGGAATGCGTTACCGCACCGGAGCGCCGGAACGATAAAACGAGGGCCGTAGCTCCTATTAGTGAACCGTAATCGGACGAATTTAAAGCCTTCGCTCCACCACAACACGCTACGCTATTCGAATCTACGCCGACCGACCTTTCATCCACGATTAGTTCTCTTGCCACTATAATGGCATTCAATCTTTCGCTATCGCCCGATAATAACAACCCGGCGTAACAAAAACGTAACAAGGTCTGCATGAAAAAAGTCACCGAAAGGACTCGCCTGGCATTACTGGGAATCTGGCAACTGGAAATCGACGGCCAACTGAACATCGGGCCTAATTACAACAAAGGTCGGGCGCTGTTGGCTTACCTTGCCATCGGCAAAGGGCCGCAATCGCGGGAAGCGATTAGCGCCCTGTTGTGGCCGGACTCCGCAGGCCATCTGCGCAGGGTGCTGTCCAATCTGCGCACCACGCTGGACATCGGCAACGCTCCCCCCTGTTTGTTGTCCGAAGGCGGCGCGCTCGCCCTCAACCCTCAATATCCGCTGTGGATGGATGTCAGCGCCTTTACTGAACCGCTTGCCTGCCATGCCGATAGTCCGCCGGAATATTGCGCCGGCTGCCTGAACGGAATGGAGCGTAAGGCGGCTTTGTATCGCGGCGAATTCATGGCCGGCTTTTCGATTCCCGAATGCGAGGCATTCGAGGACTGGCTGCAACAGCAACGAGAAACGCTACGCTGCCGGATGCTGACCTTGCTGGAACGGCTTTGGCAGTGCCATGAACAGAACGGCAAACCGGATAAAGCCCTGACCTATGCCCAACGCTATGTGGAAATGGAACCCTGGAACGATGCCGGCCAGCGCCAGTTGATCCGCCTGATGGCCGTGAACGGACAAGCGGCGGCGGCCTTGTCACAATTCGAAACTTATCGACGCTTACTGGACAGGGAATTGGGCGTTCTGCCGGAACAGGAAACCCTGATGCTGATCGAGCAAATTCGTGTCGGCAACTTCGACACCGCTCGTAACAACACTCTCCGCTTATCACCCGCATCGAACGAGCCGGTTTCGGAGCACCGCCTGCTAACCATGCTTTACTGCGGATTCGACGCGCCCGGCGTGGAAGACCTGGACGATCTGGCCGAGACGCTGCAGCTCCCGCAACAGCAAAGCGAGGAGATCATCGCCCGCCATTCCGGCCATATCGTCCAATCCCAACGCCACGGCATACTGGCCTGTTTCGGCTTTCCGTCGGCACGGGAAAACGCCGCACGTCATGCGGTAAGAGCGGCGTTGACCATCAGAGACGCCATGCCTGCAGCCATCTCCGCCAGAATTGGCGTCCATAGTGGCATGGTCATCGGCCAGGCCGGTATACCGGACATCATGGGCATGACGGCGGCTTATGCGACGGACATGGCGGAATACGCCGAGGCCGGAACGGTGCTGATAAGCGAGGTCACCGAACGCCTGACGATGGGTTATTTCCGTATCCATCCCCTCGGCACCCAGAGCCGGCAAGGCATGGCCAAGCCGCTGGCCGTACTGCGCGTCGAGGGCGAAAGCGGCGCCAACTCGCGCCTGGAATCCGCCGAACGCCTGACACCGCTGGTCGGCCGCGTGGCCGAATTAGCCCAACTTGGGGCTTGCTGGGAACAAGCCCGGCAAGGCATGGGGCAAACCGTGCTGATTCGTGGCGATGCCGGCATCGGCAAATCGCGTCTGGTCCACGACCTTGCCGCGCAATTGACCGGGCATATCGCCAGCCGCGAGTTGCGCTGTTTTCCCGAGTTCAGCCAGTCGCCGCTGCATCCGGTGCTGGCTCTTTGCGAGTCGCTGTGCGGTTTTGACGCCGGCGATGCAGAAGCCGATAAGCTCGAAAAACTATCGACTTACCTATTGGCGCATCACCCGGCTCTGGCGGATGAGGCGCTGGAACTGATCGCGCCGTTATTTCATTTACCGACGAAAACGCCTTCCGCACTATCGCCGAAAACACAAAAACAGCGCACTGTCGGCATACTGCTCGATTTGCTGCACAATCTGGCGGCTCGACAGCCACTGCTGCTGATCATCGAAGATTTGCACTGGTGCGACCCGTCCACGTTGGAACTGCTGGAAGCCCATGCCCAACAACAGGCCGCCCCCATCCTGACGCTGCTCACCGCCCGGCCGGAATTCCGCCTGGAACCCAAACCCGGCTATACACTGGATTTAGCGCCGCTATCGGTAGCGGAAGTCACGGAGTTGATCGAACAATTGGATATCGGGCTGTCCGAGGAAGCCATACTCGGCATCGCCGGCCGCACCGACGGCATACCGCTGTTTGCCGAGGAAATGGCGCGGGCCTCGCAGATTCATGTTACCGGCCCAGGCGCAACGCTGACCTTGCAGGAATTGCTGACCGCTCGCCTGGACAGTACCAGCGAGGCCAAGCCTACCGCCTGGTTGGCCGCCACACTGGGCAGGGAATTCGATTTAGCCTTGTTACGCCGCATATCCCCGCTAACTCAAGACGCGTTCGAACAGACTGTCGAAACATTGGTAAACACCGGCCTGATACAGGGCGACCATGACAAGACCTTCGCCTTTCGGCATGCCTTGATCCAGGAAGCCGCTTATCGCTCCCAACCCAAGAAAACCCGGCAGGCGGCGCACAGGCGTATCGCCGATGTCTTGCAAACGGTTTTCCCGGAAACCGCAGAAACCCAGCCGGAAATCGTGGCCCGGCATTTGACCGAAGGCGGCGAGACCTTGTCCGCCATAGGCTATTGGCTCAAGGCCGGCCACAACGCCGCGTTGCATTCTGCCCATTTGGAAGCCAAGGCCCACTTCGAAACCGGCTTGTCTCTTCTGGAGCAACTGCCAGACAACGAAACCCGCAACCGCTTGGAGCTACAGCTACAAGCCGCTCTCGGCGGAGTGTTGATCGCGCTCAAGGGTTACGGCTCCGAGGAAGCCAAACGACATTTCACCCGTGCCGCCTATCTGGGCCGAGGCGCCGGCGACGAGGCGGAACTGTTTCCCATTATTTACGGCCTCTGGCTGGGCGGTCAATCCGACAGCATCACCGTGGCGCCGCTGGACTTAGCCGAAAAACTCATGCACATCGCCCAGCGCTCGGGCGACCCGGTTCATGCGATCGCCGCCCATTACGCCCACGGCAACAATTTATTCTGGTTGGGCCGTCATTTGGAAGCCCGTCCGCATCTGGAAACGGTGTTGTCGTCGTTTCCGAAAATATCGGCCGAACGCTTGGTCGCCGAGCTGGGCGAAGATACTCGCGTCAGTTGCCACTCGTTCCTCGCCTGGGTAGAGTGGTTGCAAGGCTACCCCGATCGCGCCCGCCGGCAGATCGAAACGGCGGTATCCCAAGCCTCGGCCCTTGGGCATGCTCACTCGCAAGGCTTCGCGCTGGCATTTTCGGCTACCTTGTATCGCCATCTGGGCCTGCCGCGCGAGACCGAAGCCATTAGTCTCGAATTATTGAAACTGGCCGAGCATCGCGAGCTGGGCCTCTGGACGGCCGTGGCTTATACCGCCCAGGGCTGGGCGATGGCCGCTCAAGGTAACGCCGAGGCCATCCATCAGGTCGAACAAGGCGTGGCGGCAGTGCGGGTAGCGATGAAGCTGGTCGACGCTACCATCAGCTTGTATTTGGCCGACGGCCTGCTCAGATTGGGCCGCCACCGCCAAGCCTTGGAATGCCTGGAAAGCATCATCTCCCAAGCCATAGACTGGCAAGACCGCTATCTGCTGGCGGAGTTTTTCCGCTTGAAAGCCGAAGCCCTACTAGCGTTGGATAACGGCGTCAGTAGGGAAGCGGAAGCCTTGCTGCATCAAGCATTAGACACTGCCCGCCAGCAAAAATCAGTGATGTTGGAATTACGCGCCGCCATCACTCTGGCTCGGCTATGGCGGGATAGAGGGGAGTCGGCGCAGGCCTACTCCATGTTAAATGCAGTCTATCGCCGATTTACTGAAGGCTTCGATACTCCGGATCTACAGGCGGCGGCGACGCTATTGCAGGAACTCTCACCGCTATAATTGTATTTGCGATTGCCAACGATTAGACAGTGCGAACGACTCAGCCTGATCAAGGAGGTATGTAAACTTTGAATGGCAGTTTTCGAACTTTCACCGGCCATTGGCTTGAAATGCGCGACACTCTACATAATTGCCGATCCCTGTCTGTCACTGTCCAACAAACGGTCATTTAATGGACGGGTTTGACCAAACCACTTTCGCAGTGGCCTTTACACTCCGGTCAGGCGTTCGGGATGACCGGGCGTATTCTGGTGTTTTTATCCGGCCTTGCTTGTCCGGTATTATTCGTTACCGGCGTGATGCGCTGGCGACAAAAACACAGGGCGCATAAGTTGCTTGGGTTACCGTCTTTTTGGCGACCCAACTCATGACCGCGACGGATGTGAGTTGGGCGTGCCGTGCGCGCCTTAGCAGCGAGTATGAAATAACGTAAGCTGATTTTATTTTTAAACCATGAAGGATTAAAGTCTTCAGTCTTTCATGGTCATTGCTTAAGCCTGTTCCTTACCTCCCAAGGCGCGCACGGCACGCCCTACGACGGATATTTCCAGACACGGATCAAGATATTTCCTGGCTGCGATTTATTTTTTTCACGACGATTCTAGACCGTGCGTAACATCAGTAAATAGTCTTCTACACTCTGATGCGACAAGGGCTGTTTTGTAATGCCACGGGCTTGTCTCCTCCGGTTATAAAGCGTGTTGGTTTGGGCAAACCGGTTGGTTCGGTTCCGTAAAACCGTAAGGTGGGTGGATTCGCCGATTGGTTTGCGATGGATAATACAAAGACGATCAATGATTGGCAACAGCTTAACCTTCTATAGCGCAATAGTAACCGGTGAGGCCCGGATGAGCCGCGCTATTGTCCTTGATAATTGCAGGGTGTTTGGGATGGCGAAATGATTTTGCGCCGACATTCCATCCTGCCCATGTTCCGCGCATAACACATCCAATATCCAGGACCGTATGTGATATGCCTTATTGCACTGTGTCATATCACGCAGTTTTACAAATTATACCGCCCCTCCCTACGCCCAACCCCTCGCTAAGAAATCTCGCCAGATACGGCGCAAGCCCTGTCAATGCTGGCTTCATGGCACTCGTATGCAGGGCGCATCCCAGTGTGGCATGGATGCTGCTTTCGCTTATCAAATACTTGTCAATCAATAGCCTGTCCCCGACTTTCAATGCCTAAATCCAAACACGATCTACTCAACCGCCTGTTCCATCATCACAGCAAAGAGCTGTTGGCCTTCGCCGGTTGGCGGGTGGGCGATTTCGCCGCCGAAGACCTGGTGCAGGAAACCTATCTGCGCTTTCTACAGCATCCCGAACCCGCCTCCATCAGTAATCCGCGCGCTTATCTTTACAAGGTGATCGCCAATCTCGGCTTCGATCACCACCGCAAGGAGAACGTTCGCGGCAAATACATCGAGACCGATGAAGTCGAACCGGATGACCTGATTTCGCCGCTGCCGGGACCGGAAGCGCTGATGGAAGGAGAACTCCTGCTGCGGAACTGTCTGGCGGCGCTGAAAACATTGCCCGAAGTATATCGCCATGTTTTTTTCCTGAACCGGATCGACGGCTTAACCCACTCCGAAATCGCCGATGCCTTGAAGCTGCCCCGGCGAACCGTGGAGCGCTATTGCGCCAAGGCGCTTGCCCACTGTTTTACCCATACGATGCGTAATCATGGCTAAATCGGCGCGCACCGGCAGCCGCTATTGTTTTATACTGCGGCATTCAAAGCCTCCCATTATTCTATGACTGATTCTTACGACACCTCATCAGGCTCCGTCCATGAACAAGCCACTTTCTGGGTCACGCGGCTCCATTCCGGCGATTGCACCGACCAAGAACGGCGAGATTTCGACGTTTGGCTGGCGCAAAGCGAGGTTCACCGCACCGCTCACCGCGAAGTTGAAGCATTCTGGAATGGCTTAAGTCGAATCGAGCCGCTTGCCGCTCCCCAGCTTGCAGCCGCGCGCGCCTATCTGCGCGAGACCCGGCAGTCTCGTCGCGCATTGTCTAAAAAACGTCTGGCGGGAATCTTGTCCGTTGCCCTGATAACCGGTTTCAGTCCGCTTGGCTGGTCATGGCTGAGCACCGATACTTACCGCACCGCCAAAGGCGAGTCCACCAGCATCCAGCTTAGCGACGGCTCGCGCATCGACCTCAATACCGACACCGAACTGAGCATACAGTACACCTGGACGGCGCGTAGCGTGAAACTGGAACGCGGCGAAGCTCTGTTTTCAGTCGTTCACAACCCGGAAAAGCCTTTTGAAGTCATCGCCGCAGGCGGCCGCATTCAGGACATAGGCACTCGCTTCAATATCTACCGGCAAGCCGATCGCGTCTCGGTAACGGTACTGGAGGGCGAAGTCAGCGTCGTTGCCAAGCAAAGTTCCACCGCGCAAAACCTGATTCCCGGCCAACAGATCAGTTACGACTCGACCGGGCAAACCTCCGCCATTTCTTACGCCGACATGACTATCGCCACCGCCTGGCAAAAAGGACAACTGGTATTCAAAGGCCAGCCCTTGAATAGCGTATTGGAGCAGTTGGGCCGCTATCACGATGCCTCGCTGCAAGTGCCCGATTCGCGCTTGCAGTCGCTTAAGGTCAGCGGAGTATTTCCCACCAACAATCTAAGCCTTGCACTCAATACCATTGCCGGCGCCTTACCCATCAAGGTAAGCCAAACCGCGGCAACTACCTTCGTCATGGCTCCGGCTGATTAGCTTAGAGAGTTTTGTAACCATTAACTGCTAAAAATATCAGCATGACTGCCTGTTCTTACAAGATATAAATCATCGCCTGCAATACGGTAGATTAATAGCCAATCCGGTTCGAGGTGTGAGTCTCGATAACCATTCCAGTTACCTTTAAGAGGATGATCCAGGTATCCTGCGGGAAGCGGTTTTTCCTCAAGTAGCAGAATAAGTAATGCCCTTAGCTTATCCATGTCTTTACCACGTTTCTTGGCAACTTTTACATCACGCTTAAATTGGCTGGAATGAATTGGGTTGAGCACATTAAATTTCCAGGTCTTTAAACAACTCATCTGCCGAAGCGAAGCGCATTCCCTTACCTTGTTCCAGTTCTTCCATTGCTGTGCGTGTCGCTTGATTCGGCTGTTGTTGCTGAGCGATATAAAGCCGCATCAGTTCTCGTACAATTTGAGCGGCCGGGCGATGGACACTGGCTGCAACAGCCACAAATTGATCTCTCAATTCCGGCTCCATCTTGATGGACATTTGTACTTCTTTGCGCATGGTGATTCCCCTGATAAATGACAGTTCGTCAGTCTATTGGGTATCTATAGAATAGTCAAAGGACATTCATTTGCTACCGTTGCGTCGCTATAAGGGTGCTATTAAGCTAAGGCGACTCCCATGAAAAACCATTGTAGAAGTGAATTTCCCCCTCTACGAACCATGGAACATGGGAACGATATATTTTTTTTCGTACTAAGTGGCGGTCTACAATCGCCAAATCAGTCTTATAAGTTAGTGTCACAAACAAACTTAAAGGAGATCTGATGCGCACACTACCCAAACTGATAGCAAACCTGCCGCTGGCGATGGTCATGGGAGCGGCCGTAGCCGAAGAAAGCACTTTCAACCTCAACATCCCCGCGCAACCGCTAGCCGCAGCGATAGAGGCAGTGAGCAAGCAAACAGGATTACAACCCTTTTACGCCGACGGCGCTTTAGTCGGCAAACAAAGCCCGGCGCTGAAAGGAAACTACAGTAAACGCGAGGCCGTGGAAAAACTGCTGGCGCAAAGCGGACTGGATTACACGTTCACCGGCGACAACACGGTGGCGGTCAAGGCGCCTGCCGCCAAATCCGCTCAAAAAGCAAAGACAGAGGAGCCTATAGTTTTAGATACGCTGACCATCAAAGCCCAAAAAGCCAATGTCGATCAGCCGTTCGGATCTTATCTCGACCCTTCCAAAATAGCCCTTGCCAGAACCGCTACCAGCGATACCGCCCAAATGCTTCAAGGTACGCCCGGCGTAAGCTTCTCCGGCGGTGGCGGTATTTCCAGCCGCCCCGTTATCCACGGCATGGCGGACGACCGGTTGCGGGTTCAAGTCGATGGCATGAATTTGATTTCGGCTTGCGCCAATCACATGAATCCTGCGCTCTCTTACGTTGCCCCTTCCAGCGTACTGAGCGCCCAGGTGCTTGCCGGCATCACGCCGGTCAGCATGGGCGGCGACAGTATCGGCGGCACGATTCGCGTTAACTCGGCCGATCCCGAATTTGCCGAAGCCGGCAAGGCGCCGTTGATAAAAGGCCAGGCCTCGACCTTTTATCGCACCAACGGCGATGCGCGAGGCGGCAATATTTCCGCCTCGATAGCGAATGAACATGCCGAGCTTAAGTACACGGGGTCAACCGTACAATCCCGTAATTACAAAGCGGGCGGAAATTTCACCACCCGAAATACCAAAAACGGCAATGATGTTGTGGCTTCTTCAGCCTATAAATCCGAGAACCAATCGCTGTCGCTGGCCTTGCGCAACGACGACCATCTTGCCGTCATCAAAGTGGGGCAGCAAAACATCCCTTATCAAGGTTTCCCCAACGTGCGTATGGACATGACCGGCGATGACAGCTGGTTCGCCAATGTCTTTACCAAGAGCAAGTTTCAGTGGGGAAATATTGAAACCCGCGCTTATCATGAAGATGCCCAGCACAAGATGAACTTCCTGGCGGATAAAATGACCACGCCAACCCGCACCATGCCGATGGATACCAATGGCATTAACCAGGGCCTGTCGGTAAAAGCCAATATCGATATGACCGACAAGCACTTGCTGACCGTGGGCAGTGAGTATCAGCGTTATCGTTTAGACGACTGGTGGGACCCGATCGGCCCCAACCCCATGATAATGATGCAAGGACCGGGGCCATTCCAGAATATCAACCAAGGAAAGCGTGACCGCATCGATCTTTTTGCCGAGTGGGAAGGCCGCTGGAACCAGCAATGGCTGACTCAGCTCGGCGCTCGTGTCGGCGCTGTGCAAATGAATGCCGGTGACGTGATGGATTATGGCGTCATCACACCGGAAGCGCGGATTGTTAATGGTCAAAATAAAAAACAAACCGACATTAATATCGACTGGACCGCGTTAACCCGTTACACCCCGAATGACATGCAGACTTATGAGCTGGGGGCGTCCAGAAAGACCCGCTCGCCCAACCTTTACGAGCGCTTTGCCTGGTCTCGCGGCCGAGTTATGGGGGGGATGACCATGCCGATGGCGATGTATATGAACAACTGGGTCGGCGACGGCAACGGCTATATCGGCGACATTAACCTTAAGCCGGAAGTTGCTCACACCGTCAGCGCCACCGCCAATTGGCATGATGCCAACCAGGAAGACTGGGAAGCTAAAGTCACGCCCTTTTACACTCACGTCGAAAACTATATCGATGCGAGACTCTGCCAGCCGGGTAATGGCGTAAGCTGTGTCAGCCCGTCGCCGGCTAACGGAGGCGCGTTTAATTTACTGCAACTGGCCAACTTCGATGCGCATCTGTTCGGCGTAGACGTTTCCGGGTCTAAACTGTTATTGGATACCGCTAAATACGGCAGCCTGACCGGTAAAACCGTTTTAAATTATGTCAGAGGGCAGAATAACGACACCGGCGACAACCTGTACCAACAGATGCCGTTCAATACGACGGTAGCGCTTGAGCATCGACGCGGCGGCTGGGCCAATACGATCGAAACGCAAATAGTCGCGCCTAAAACCGACGTGCAAGCCGTCCGCTTGGAGCCCAAAACAGCGGGTTACGCACTGCTCAACCTGCGCAGCAGTTATACCTGGAAACATTTGCGGATCGATGGCGGCATAGACAATATTCTTGATAAGAATTATGCCCTTCCTTTAGGCGGCACTTATATCGGGGAAGTCAGCACCAAGGGAATCGCGGTTCCGGGCATGGGGCGCTCGTTCAATGTGGGTATGACGATAAACTATTAAGTATTTTTATAGCTGACGTTACGCAAATTACATAAAATCACCGCGAAGATACGAGGCGCTATTTTATTTTTTTCTTCGCGGTGGACATTGATTAGCTATTGCGTAACACCAGCAAATAACAATGCCCCTGGTAATAAACTCACATGGCTAACAGCTACAAAGGAAATCAAATGATGAAACGATTAATCGCATCCCTCTCGGCCGCTTTATTGATAGCGGTATCAGCCCAGGCAGTAGAAAAAGCCGGTGATGCTCGGCTTGATGAAATTGCGCAACGCGGTTCGCATGTCATGCCTTTCAATTTGGAGCAGACTACGCATATTTTCTCAAAAACCGAGAAAGGCGGCTTGCAGCAGGTCATCGCCAAAGACAGTTCCAATGTTGAGCAAATCAAGTTAATACGCGAGCACCTGTCAAAGATTTCAAAGGAGTTCGTTCAAGGCGACTTCTCCAACCCGGCCAAGATTCATGGCGAAAATATGCCCGGTTTAGCGGAATTGAAAACAGCCAAACCGGATCAGATCAAAGTTATCTACAAAGAGCTGCCTAATGGCGCCGAGATCGACTACTCAACGGATGTTCCCAAACTGATTGAGGCCATTCATCAATGGTTCGACGCGCAATTGAGCGATCACGCCCGTCATGCTATTCCAGGTCACCCGCATCATTTAATGCACCACAAACCGTAAACCCGACATTGACCGCTCAATTCGGCAAATATCAACCATGGCGACTCCGCAGCCAAGCAAAACCTGCGGTTATCGCGTCCAACACCCCATACAAACGCTGGGATCACTCGAATCCGAGCTCTAAATCAGATGGGTCATATCACCTATAAAAATGTGTTATATGACCTATTCCTCATACTTAAAGCGACGCGTCCCAGTTGTTTTTTGAGTATCCGATACCCGGCCGGGTATGCATTCAAGGCGGCCCGACTGAAAAACCAGCCTACGTGGCATCATATTTGCTGATTAGTTTATTTAACGCTTCAAACTTAATGTCTGACCAGGACGGGACTTGTACCATCAATGAATCTGCTGCCGGAACACGGATTGTCAGCGCTTTTCCTTTTGCATCAAAAGGACTTGATGCAATTTTTGACTTATAAGGTGCGTTGCGCCGAGACAGCGGCGGACTTAACGCAGGAAACTTATTTACGTATTGCGCATCACCCCGATGCCGGCAATATCGAAAACATGCGCGCCTACCTGTTTCGTATCGCCAACAACCTGGCCCTTGATTATCTTCGCCGCCAGACACGGCGGTGTCAGCGTGATGCAGGACCGGCTACGGAAGACATTATCTGCCGACAACCGGAACCCGATGCCGTATTGTCCGATCGCCAGCAATTGGAGTTTCTTGAACGGATCATTTATGGCCTGCCGCCGAAATGCCGTGCGGTTTTCCTGATGAGCCGCGTGGAAGGCAAAAGTTATAACGAGATCAGTAACGAGCTTGCTATTTCTCCACGCACCGTGGAAAGTCATATGCGCAAGGCATTGGATCAGATACGGAAACAGTTTGATTAACGCCACCCGAATATCCGCCCGTTCAGCGTCTATATTTGCCGCTTTGTAAGGGAAGTGACGTTGTCAAACGTCTTATTGATAAGCCGCTAACAACAGGACTTTTCTGTCCTTTGAATGCTCTGTAGTAAAATACCCAACATGCCCAGCACTCAGCCTTCATCACCCAAGCAATCCGCCTCAGACCAAGCTACCGCATGGTTTGCGCGCCTGCACGCGAATGACGTGACGACTGAGGAACAGGAGCAGTTCAAAAACTGGTACGGCGCAAGCCGGCAACATGCCGAAGCCTACGACAAGATATGCCTGCTGTGGGATCTGCTTGAAGCGCCCGCCAAACGGGTTGAGGCCGGATTAAAAGCCGAACAACCCGCACCGGCGCAGCAACCGTTACTTGGCAAACAGTCGCACATCCGGCGGTTTATGGCCGCGTCTGCACTGACGTTGGCTATGCTGTTGTCTTATCAGTTGCCGATGCACTACCAGAATTGGCAAAGCGATTATCACACCGCGCCGGGGCAACAATTAACCGTTGCCCTCGATGACGGATCGCGGCTGACTTTAAATACCGATACCGCACTCGCCGTGGACTTTTCAGCCAAGCAACGGAATATCGAACTGCTGCGCGGCGAAGCCTATTTTCAGGTGTTCCCGGATAAAAACCGCCCTTTTATCGTCAGCAACGGCACCGCCAAGGCCCGCGCGGTCGGCACCGCATTCAGCGTTAAAAAGACCGATGCCGATATGCAGGTGATCGTCAGCGAAGGCACGGTAGAAGTATCGGCAGGCGCAGCCGATGCCCCGGCTTGGGTCCATATCAATCAGCAAGTCGACTACCAACAGGGCCGCGTCGGGCCGGTGATGCCCTCTAATATTCTGGAAACGCTCGCCTGGCAACGCGGACAACTGATTTTCAAACGACAGCCGCTGTCGAAGGTTATTCAGGAAGTGAACCGCTACCGGAGCGGACAAATTATGCTGATCAACCCGAAGCTGAAAGAGCGGATAGTCAGCGGCGTATTTGATACCGCAGACCCAAGCGCAGTGATTGACGGCATCAAGACCACCCTAAAAGTCAATTCGGTAAGCTTGTCGAAGCAACTGGTTTTGCTTTATTAACTGATGTTACGCACTGTCCACGAAAAGCACGAAAGACACGAAAAAATAGAGGGCCGTATGTTTCCCTGCTTACGGTGTGCATCTTTCTAATCTTGACGATGGGCTTTACTTATTGTTCCTGTACCCGGTTTTTTTTTCGTGCTTTTTGTGCCTTTCGTGGACTACGCTTTTTTATTAGGTACATGCGCAACATCAGTTATTAACTGACGTTACGCACGGTCTTGGAACCGTCGTGAAAAAGATAGCGCAGTCAGGAAATATCTTGTTCCGTGTCTGGGAATATCCCCGTAGGGCGTGCCGTGCGCGCCTTAGCAATGAGCATGAATAACGTAAGCTGGTTTTATTTTTAAACCATGAAAGATTGAAGTCTTCAGCCTTTCATGGTCATTGCTTAAGCCTGTTCCTTAGCTCCCAAGGCGCGCACGGCACGCCCTACTCACATCCGTCGCGGTCATTCAGTGAAGGGGCGTTATCCATTATCAAACCCTCTTTTTGCGGTTTTCGCCAGCAATGCGCAACATCGGTTATTAATTAAAACCATCAATTTTTTTCCTCCGCGACTAAGGGTAAATCCATCGCGTCTCGTCGTATGTCATGAAGATAACACTTTATGACCTAAAGAGGATTTGCATAATGACACTACCTACACGCCGGGTTTGTATTAAACGCGGACAAAAATTCATCAAAACAGCCGGACTGCTGATACCTGTTGCACTGTTTGCGGCGGGACAAAACGCCCATGCCGGTGATGCCGCATCCGACCAAACCCTGCAATTCAACATCCCGGCGCAATCCCTGTCGAGCGCATTAACCCGGTTTTCCGCCGATACCCGGCTGCAAGTGCTTTATGAAGGCGATATGGCCGATAAACTGCAAGCGCCTGCGCTGAACGGCACCTATACACCGGCGCAAGCGCTGGAGAAACTGCTGGGCGGTACCGGGCTTAAGTATCGGTACAGTAATGATAAAACCATCACTTTAGAAGCGCCAACCGACCAAAACCGGAAGCAGATACTGAATACGCCCACCTTGAAAGCGATGACGGTGACCGGAAAAACCGGCTATGCCGACAACGACCCCTATAATCCCGATTACAACCGCACCCGTGCCAGCTCGGCCACCAAAACCGATACGCCGATTATGGAAACGCCGGTGTCTATTCAGGTGGTGCCTAGGGCGGTGATGGATGACCAAAAAACCTCGCGCATTAAAGATGCCTTGGAAAATGTCAGCGGCGTGCGCACGCAATCTACTTTGGGTATGGGAACCGGGTTTATTTTGCGCGGATTTCGGACCTCCTCAACTTACCGCAACGGACTGCTGGCAGGTTTCGGTGGGTTGCAAAGCGAATTCGATACCTCCAACCTGGAAAGCATTGAAGTCCTCAAGGGCCCGGCTTCCGTTTTGTACGGCCGCGCCGAGCCGGGAGGGCTGGTCAACGTCACCACCAAGAAGCCGTTGGATACGCCTTATTATTCATTGGAGCAGCAGATCGGTTCGTATGATTTTTATCGGACCCAGTGGGACGCTACCGGCCCGGTCACCGATGATAAGTCTGTGCTGTACCGCTTCACGGGCTCCTATCAAAACAATAACTCGTTTAGGGATTTTATTTCAGACGACCGAGTCAATGCTGCGGGCGCCGTGACCTGGAAACTCACCGACGCGACCGATATGACGCTCAGCGTTGAGGGGATGGAGCAGAATTTTCAAGCCGATCTGGGCGTTCCGGTCATAGGCAAACGGCCGGCGTCCATCCCTATCAATCGCTCATACGGTAGCGATCCTAACGATCCGCTCGATAATCAATCCAAGGTGTATGTCGGTACTGAAATCAATCATCGGTTCAACGAAGACTGGGCTATACACAGCCGATTCCTGGCCAATTTGGAACATGCCGATCAAATATTTGTCAGTCCCGCGCCTGCTTTCGGTAATGCTTTTCAGGCAGACGGACATACTTTAAACCGGAACATCTTCTATCAATCTACCGATGAGGAAACTTATCATACCAATCTGGACTTGACCGGAAAGTTCGACATCGGGCCTACACAACATCAGACGCTGGTGGGATTTGATTATTTTCAGCACCGTTCGGACTATGCCATTTTTGGCGACTTTATTAACCCTAACCCGGCTTTGGCGTTGGATATTTTTAATCCCAGTTACGGAATCAGTCCGGCTTTGTTTCAAAATGCCTATAACACAACCAATTTTCCTGGCGAAAACTTAACCATATTTAAAGATGAATGGTACGGAGCCTATTTCCAAGACCACATCACCTTATGGGACAAGCTGCATATTATGGGTGGAGGCCGCTATGACTGGGCTAAAACGGGGCTTGTCAGCGCGGATTCCGCCAATGCTTCAGCCGCCGCCCCGATACCTTTTCGTAAGGATGAAGGCTTCAGTCCGCGGGTAGGCATTCTTTACCAGCCCATTAAAGAGCTGGGTGTTTACGCCAACTGGACGACCTCGTTTGGCGCCAACAATGCTCCGGCAGCCGATGGGAAAACGTTTGCGCCGCAAATTGGCGAGCAGTTTGAGGCGGGTGTCAAAACACAATTATTCGATGAGCGCTTGATCGCAACGTTGGCGTACTACCATCTCACCAAAGACAATATTCTGGTCAACGACCTGAGTACCCCTAATCTCTTCGATAAAATAGCCAATAAACAACGCAGCCAGGGAATTGAGCTGGACATAACCGGGCATGTGACGGACGCATTGAGTCTGGTTGGCAGTTATGCCTACACCGATGCGCGAATCGTTAAAGATTTCACCGGAGGCACACAAGGCAATCGAGCGAATAACATTCCTGAGCATTCGGGAAGTATGTGGCTTAAATATGATCTAAACGGTTATGCCGTATTGAAAGGCTTGAGTTTTGGTCTTGGCGGTATTGCCGCGGGACAACGCGAAGGCGACAACGCCAATAGTTTCCAGATGCCGGGTTATGTGCGGATGGATGCTTTTGCCGCATACAGATGGAACATCAAGAAAACCCGTGTCACGGCTCAGTTCAATCTCCGCAATCTGCTCGATAAGGAATATTATGAATCCACCGATCTCAATGCCAATGTCTCTCCGCGCAATGGCGTTTACATCGGTGCCCCGCTGACGGCTATCGGTTCCATCCGGGTAGAGTTTTAATCGAAACCACGTTGGGTTAACGATAAAGTTGTTGACCCAACGCACCCATATTCTGATATAGAATTATATGCTTAAAGAATCGCAGCGGGCATTCAACCTAAGCAATCCTCAGCGTTTGTTTTCGCGAAAAAACATCCGCAAGTTCTGGCTAAACGTGCATCTGATGATTGCGCTGACGGTCGGCCTGGTATTTGTAATTCTGGGATTGACCGGTTCCTGCAATGTCTTTTATTACGAGCTCGGGGAATTGGGTCTACCGGCTTTGCCTGGCGCAAGCCAGGCGCAGTCGCGTAGTCTGGACGAGATCATGCAAACCGTTAAGGCCGCGCATCCGCAAAGAACCGGCGGCTGGTTCATGGTCTTGCCGGGTTACCGGAGCGATTATGTCTGGGTGGAATATCCAAAACCTGAAGAAACTAAACATGAGCTGTTTGCGCCTCTGGAAATACTGGTCGATCCTTATAGCGGAAAGATAGTTTCGGAACACTTCTGGGGGCGGACACTGATCAGCCTGATTTACGAACTGCACGCGGATTTCTTGACCGGAAAATTCGGCGCGGAGATCGGTAAAACAGGTTTTAAGGTGGTGAGTTTTTTTGGGGTTTTCCTGTTTGTCTGCTGCGTGTCGGGGCTTTATCTGTGGTGGCCGCACGGCGGGAAATTTAAAAATGCACTGACGATCAAGCCCCGTTCGAGCGCACAGCGCTTTTGCTTTGACTTGCACAAAACCACCGGATTCTATGGCTCGGCGCTGTTGCTGGTCATTGCCTTTACCGGCTTTTCGTTTAGCTACAACGACTATATCAAGCCGCTGGTAAACGTTTTTTCCGCCGTCAAGGCGGATCACTTAAAGAATCCCGCGCTTAAATCAACGGTGGCGGATTTCGCCGAACCTATTTCAATCGCACAAGCGGCAGCGATCGCCGATCGGGTTTTCCCCGGTGCGGAATTGCGCGGCATAGACACGCCGGACAGCAAGGAAGGCGTTTATATGGTTGCCAAAAGACAAGCGGGCGAAGCCAACCGTAAGCGCCCGCGCAGCAAAGTCTGGATAGACCAGTACAGCGGCAAGGTGCTCGCTGTTCAGGACCCGGCAAAGTTTACCGCCGGCGAGACATTTTTAAACCTGTTGTGGCCTTTGCACGATGGCCAAGTTTTTGGCCTTCCTAGTCGTATTTTGTGGTGCATCGCCGGTTTTGCGCCGCTAGTTTTATATGTCACCGGCATTTTGCGCTGGCTGCAAAAAAGACGATCGAATCAAGCAACGAATAAAATGCGAAGGGGTCGCTGCTAGGCAACCCTCCATGCTCAGGATGACCTCCATGCAATCCAATTTTGGGAGTTTAGCCCGCCGCAAATTATGGCTGGATGTGCATTTATATCTCGGCTTGATTGCCGGTGCGATATTGGCCGTCGTCGGCTTGACCGGCGGTCATTATGGTGTTTTATCAGGAAATGCAGGAAGTCTTGAATCCTGAACTGGCTATTGTTTCGGCACCGCCCGAAAATCAGCAACAGTTACACAGCTTGGACGACATCGTTGCAGCGGCGGAATCGGTCAAGCCGCAAGGTAGCCGTTTTTTCAAGGTCTATTACCCCCGCAATCCCGATGTCGCCTGCAAGCTGCTGTATTTTGTCAGGGATGAAAGCCAAGCGAACAATGGCGACGGCTATTACATCTTCGTCGATCCTTACACCGCCGCTGCGAGACAGGAGTCGAGTAGTCCCCAGAAGCGATAGTGCATGTGTTTTCACGAAGTGTCTTTTTGCATAGTGAAAATGCAGGCTTTCCGAAATCGCGTCGAGTCATTGGAGAGCATGTGAGCTACCCCTTGTTGGGTAGCGATCGAGTGACCAGGACGGCTGGGGCAGCCGCAGGCATTAGCGGTCGCGTAGTTTTTGCCGCTTGTTGGGCAGGGATGCCCATAAAAGCTTTCGCAAAAATAGCGACTCCCCGAACAGGTCAAGGGCTTGCAGCTCTGGCACCCCAAGGATCGCTACTGGGGTCGGCCTTTGGTCAGTTTCATCATGCAACTGCACTGGTGCTTGTTGCTGGGTAAAACCGGCGGCATTCTCAACGGCATTTTGGCGGCGCTATCGATCATTTCGGTGTTGACCGGCCTGATTGTCTGGTGGCCGCTGACCGGCAAATTCAAACAGGCTTTAACCTTCAAGCGTCACGCCGGCGCCGTGCGCTTTAACTTCGACCTGCATAAGACTGTCGGCTTTTATTCGACCCTCGTCTTGCTGCCGGTGTTATTTTCCGGGATTTACATGGTGTTGCCCGATCGAGTGAACGTGCTGGTCAAGCTGTTCTCGCCGGTCGACCGCCCCAATGCCTATAGCACTATTCCGCTCAAGATTCACAGCAGCTCGCCGCAAGCGGGTCAGCCCGCGATTAGCGTTTCGGAAGTGGAAGCCATTGTGCAGAAACGCTCTCCCGCCGGTAAGTTATGGATGCTGAATGCGCCCAAAGACCGGCAGGATGTCTATACGGTTATGAAAAAAGACGTCACCGAAATAAGCCGGTTTACCGGTTATCGCGATTTCGCCGTCGACCAATACAGCGGCGACATACTCAAGGTCTACGACAGGGGCACCGGCAGCATCGGCGATGTGTTCCTGGATTGGCAATGGCCGCTGCACAGCGGCCATGCTTTCGGTTGGACGGGACGGACCCTGGTATTTCTTTCCGGCTTGGCTTGTCCGGTTTTGTATGTGACCGGGGTGATCCGCTGGCTGCAAAAACGGCAGGCTAACAATCTGCGAACAAAACGCTCCGTACTTGAGGCTCTCTAACTATACCCGGCACCGAATCGATCAAAACCCCATGAAACAATTAATTGATAACTTACCGGGTAGCGCGGGAATTATCGCCCCGCAATCAAATACCCAGATCAAAGCCCGCCGCCAACTGTGGCTACAAGTACATTTATACTTGGGGCTCTTTGTCGGCGCGGTGCTGGTCGTCATCAGCTTAAGCGGAAGCTTAATTGTTTTCGCAGCGCAACTGGATGCTTGGCTGAATGCAGATATGATGCACGTTGATGCCCCCAACAGCGCTGCCCAATTTCGTTCGGTTGAAGAAATCATTGCGTCCGCCAAGACCGCCATTCCGCCAGATGGCAAGTTTGCGAACAGAATTTCATTTCCCCAGCAGCCGGGCGATGTATTCGAAATTGCCTACAACATCCCGCCCTCACTGGATAACCACCAAGTCTTCGTAAATCCCTATACCGCCGAAGTATTGGGTCAGCGACTGTGGGGGACTTTCGACCCTTGTTGCAGTTGGCATGGCCCGTTGATGGCGGTAATTTATCGTTTCCACGATTCCTTTTGGTTGGGGGCGAATGGTTCGATTTTGACCGGCACCACCGCGCTTTTGATGTTGGTTTCGCTGACTAGCGGCATGGTGCTTTGGTGGCCCAGTCGAAGTCGATTACGATCTGCTTTGACGATCAAGCGCAGAGCCGGCACAGAGCGGTTCAATTACGATTTGCACAAGGTTTCTGGTATTTACGCTGCCTTGGTGTTGCTCATCTTGTTGTTCACCGGCGCTTATTTGAGTCTTCAAGTACCGTTTCCAGCACAAGTCAAAGGACTGGTAAGCTTTTTCTCGCCCCTGACCGAGAAGCCCAAGCTATTTGAATCCACTCCTGTCGTCGGTCAAGCGCCTATCGATATAAACCAAGCCGTAAGCATTGCCAATCAGCTATTTCCAGATGGGGTTATTACTGTTGTCTTCCTGCCTGTTGGCGACAATGGCGTTTTCAAAGTCCTCAAACACAAGGGTAATAAGATCCTGTTCTCAAGCAGACAACAGACGATTGTCATTGATGCTTATAGCGGCAGGCGGCTTTATCAAACCGATCAAGGTAAACGCACATCGGGGGATATTTTTAATGAATGGCAACTGGCTTTACATAGCGGCGAGGCATTCGGAGTCACCGGTCAGATTATTGTTCTAATCACCGGATTGGCGCCGTTGGTGCTTTATGTAACGGGAATAATCCGTTGGTTGCAGAAGCGCAGAGTACGCAAATTTAAAAACATGTAGGTTGCCCGCTGTTTGGCAATCCGACCGTTATGCCTTATGGATTTGTCCGATTGTTCATAATCAAAAGACATCAGGGCGAGTAATTGCAGCGGGCGTGAACTCCGGATAAACTGGCATCCTGCTTGCTGGACAACCCGCGCGCCCGACCCACTTTAACTATCTCAAAATAACTTAAGGAGTGAACATGATAAAACGACTATCTTTTGCTGCCGCAATGATGCTCACCGCCGCTTCCGGCATGGCGGGCACTATTACCAATGGGGCGTGGTCGCCTAGCGATTGCGGCACCGAACCCGCGGTTCCGGTTATTGATCAAAGCAGCGTTGATGCTTACAACCAGGGCGTCAAGGCGATCAATGACTGGCAGCAAAAAGCCAATGCCTATAACGGCTGTCTGATTAAAGAGGCCAACGCCGACAACGCACTGATCGCCAATTCCGCCAATGACGAGCAAGCCCGATTACGGGCCGCCATCGAAAAAATCCAGGCCGAGACCACTGCCGCCAAGGCCAAGCTGGATAAAAAGTAACATCGGTTTTAACGCATAATGCCCCACACTGTAGAGCGCACCATTTGCGCTCTATACCCGACGGCATATGACACATTTCAGCAGGTGATATGCCTCGATTTTTTCTTAACAAAACTGACCTTATCGACTTCAAATATAAGGTAAGGGCTTGCTTTAACAAGCGGTTGCCATTACCGGCAAGTTAATTGCTGTGCACGATGAGTTTTTAAACAAAAAGGACTCATTTGTTTCATGTACAAGCTCACTCATTATTCCGCCGCAGAATTGACTCAGGAACACCGGGAAGAATTACAGGGTTATCTGGTGCGCCAAACCCGCTGCCCGGAAACTGCGTCCGATATTCTGCAGGATGCTTTTTTACGATTAATACATGCAGATACCCAAAACGCCATCAAAAATCCCCGCGCTTTCTTGTACAAGATAGTCGGCAATCTTGCTATAGACCATCTTCGCAGCAGCAACCGCCGGTTAGCGCGACATGCCGACGAGTCTGAATGGGTTGACCAACCGGCGTTTATCGTATCAGTATCGGCGACGTACCTAATCTAAGCCGGTTTTGGTCGGAGCGGCAGGTTACTGTCGATCAATACAACGGTACGATATTGAAAGTGCAAGATCCCGGCACCCGCAGTACCGCAGGACAAACCTTTATCGAATGGCAATGGCCATTGCACAGCGGCCGGGCGTTCGGTTGGACCGGGCGGATTTTAGTGTTTTTGACCGGCCTGGCCTGTCCGGTGTTATTCGTTACCGGCCTGATTCGCTGGCTGCAAAAACGCAAGGCAAATAAGTTGAACAACAAGGACGGCAAAAGGCTAAGCGGGGTTAAAGCGTCTGCCAGTAATAACTTCCGTTTATGATTCCCGAGCCCTGCGCTCATCGTTATACACCAGCATCTACAGGCTGACGTTAGGCGATAAACATGCCGATATGCAGACCTTCCAGGTTTTTAAAACCTGGAAGGTCTAACGTGCAACGTTCTGAACTGGTGGGACGTTTCGAATGGAGCAGAGCCCCATCCTGCTTGATTCGAAAGTTACCGGCCCGCTCCTGCGACGTCATTGTCTTCTTAAATTAATGGCAGTGACGCGCCGCATGGAAACGATGAGCCCAAATTTCGGGGCGTTATTGCCGCCATATCCCAAGGGCAGCCCCTGTTGAAGTCGCACTTTTTTCGCCTTGCACCTTTGGCCCTTCGCCTAATTCGACTATTTAAAATTTTTTTATCTTTTAGGTGAGGATTTCTTGCGCCTGAAACGTCTTATAGTTGAAGCTCGTAATTTGTTGTTTTTCCCTTAAAACCGGCTGTTCAGTTAGCCGCTGCAAATTCCGGGCTTCGTTGTCTTCCTCATTTTGTGTCAGGCACGATAGCGGTTATCCAGGGATGGTTTTTATACGTAATAATGACTGAAGACTTGTTTGCAAAGATAACCCTGTTTAAGAATTTATGACGCTTATTTCGTCCTAATTAATAAACGCGAAGACTGATACAAAAACAAACTAACGACATGAGGAAGGCGCTATGAAAACACTCAAACTGGTACAAGAATCCAAGGGGGTAAAGCTCCCTGCAAAGATGTCTAAAAATCGCGATGTTAAAAAGGATGATGATTTAATCGATTTATTTCCCCTCCCCCGATATTTTCAAGTGCATTTTCAGCATGTTCATGAAAATAGCCATGACCTTCAAGGCGAACTGGTTCAACTTAAAGATTATGTGGCTAAAGTCGACGAAAAACTCGAGCGTTTGATGGCGTTGTTAAGCCGTCCGCCCGAACATGTGCTTTGATAGCAAGACAATTTCCCTATGTATTTATTTAATAGCCATGAAGGCGGCGCGTTAACGCCTTTCGACGGCGCGGCTATGCCGACTGCACAAAAAATGCAAGCATTGCTTCAAGCCTTGGTAGGTCAAGAAAAGCCGCTCTCAATGGGCGGTTTGTTATTGACCTTAGTGCTGTCACTGCATCTATGGGCGGCTATCTGGATGCTGCAACCTGCCGAAGCAGTTACCAAGGCCCAACCGATGATCATGGAAGTATCGCTGGTTTCCGCGCCGAGCCAACAAGCTGCGGCTGCGCCGATTGCGCAACCTAAACCGGTCGAGCCGAAAAAACCGCCTGAAAAAAAGCCGGTCAAGAAAAAGCAGCCGGTTATTCGCAAACAAATGGAGCTGCCAAAGCCGCAGGCTATAGCCGAGGAAATGCTGCCTGCGCCTGCGCCGTCGACTGCCGAATCGGCACCGGCTCCGGTAGCGACTAGCGCTGCCGCGAATACCTCAAGCAAGGCGACGGCAGATACCGCACCCTTTACCGAAGCGAATTTCAACGCCAATTACGGCTCCAATCCCAAACCGAAATACCCCGGCGTTGCCACCAGTCGAGGCTGGGAGGGCACGGTGCGACTGCTGGTGAAAGTATCCGTCGAAGGCGACAGCGAGGAAGTCACCGTGCAACGCAGCAGCGGCTACGACGTGCTCGACGAAGCCGCTATCGAAGCGGTCGAAAAATGGAAATTTATTCCCGCCAAACGAGGCGACACGCCGGTGTCCAGTTCGGTCGTCGTACCCATTAATTTTGTTTTGAATAACTAAAAAAGGAGATCTTAATGCCTCATCATATTGCGCCGGAAGTCATCATCAACGGTACCTTGTACACACTACTGGCTTTCTCGGTAGCCACATGGACAGTGATTTTTTTTAAAATCTGGGAATTCACCAATAACGGTTACCGCAACCGCCGTTTTAACGCCGCGTTCTGGGATGCAGCCGATTTAACGCAAGCGGAATCGGTGCCCGAAGATACCGCCATCGGTCCGCAGGCTCGCATCGCACAGCAGGGTTTTGCCTGGCTGAACGAAAGCCAACAGGCTGACGGTAAACACCTTAGATATATCGGCGCTCCGGCTGAATTGCTGGAACACTCGCTACAAGTGCAAATGCAACGGGAGCAACACCTGATGGAAAGCGGCCTGACCCTGCTCGCCAGCATCGGCAGCACTTCGCCGTTCGTCGGCCTGTTCGGCACGGTGCTGGGCATCATGCATGCGATGCATGAGATTACCGCCAGCGGCTCGACCAGCCTGGATGTCGTGGCGGGCCCGATCGGCGATGCACTGGTCGCCACCGCAATCGGTATTGCCGTCGCCGTACCCGCGGTGTTGGCGTACAACTTTTTCCTGCGCCGGGTCAAACAGCAACGTGCCGGTTTGGAAAACTTTGTCACCAGTTTTCTGCATATCACGTTAAGCGCTGACAGCAAGGCTAAGGCATAGACATGGCTTTTAAACCGCAATCGGAAGACGAAGGCGCGATGAGCGATATTAACGTCACGCCGCTGGTCGATGTGATGCTGGTGTTGGTGATTATTTTGCTGGTGACCGCGCCGTTGCTCACCCAATCGGTGCATGTGACCTTGCCGAAAACCGCAGAGACTACGGCGGATGTTAAAGAGCAACCGCTACAGCTCGGCGTCGATGCGCAAGGACTTATAACGCTGAACAAACTGCCCATGACCGATCTGGCTACATTGGAAACGGCTTTGAAGGATGAACTGTTGCGAAACCCTGAAATCGGCCTGCATTTATATGCCGATCAAGACGTTGTTTATTCAAAGGTTGCTGAAGTAATGGCGACCGTTCAACACGCCGGAATTGCCAAAATAGCCTTTGTGACTGAGGAGCAGTAATTTGCCCGGTCGGATTTTTAATGCTGCCGGGGTAGATCGGGCATGCCGTTTATGCCCGACCTTTCGATGGTTGAATAGGGAAATGTCGATCAAGTTACCTATCGCCGCCTCATTACTAACCCCGGGAACGTCGGGCAACGATCAGATGTTGCCCGACCTACGCCTTTTAATCTGCACAATCATGTTGCTGACGACAAGCTGCGCTACAGCACCGGAGCGCAATGCCATCGATATGACGAAATCGCCGCCGCAATGGGCAACCGTCAATGCTCCCGCCAACCCAATCGCAACGCAATGGTTAAGCTCTTTTGCCGACCCCGCGCTAAGCGCATTAGTGAAAGATGCACTGAACAATAACTATGATTTGAAAGCCGCCGCAGCGCGCGTGGATTCGGCGCGGGAACAAGCGCGTATCGACGGCGCGGCGCGTTGGCCGCAGTTATTTTTTGCAGCGGGATACCGGCGCGACGCCTTGCCAAGCAGCGAGACAGGCGCGTTTGAAGCGCTGTTCACCATGAGCTGGGAAATCGATGTCTGGGGGCGTATCAAAGCCGCCCAACAAGCGACCGGGCAGGAAGCGGAAGCCGTGGCTGCCGATTATCACGGTGCCAGACTGTCCCTGGCGGCGCGCACCGCGCAAAGCTATTTTGAGCTGCTCGAGGCCAATCTTCAGGCCGAGGTCGCCGAACAATCGATCAAGGATCGCCGTACTATCGTCGAACTGGTGCGCGGCCGATTTGCCCGCGGCCTGACGCGCGGCCTGGATTTGCGTCTGGTGCTCACCGATCTGGCCAATGCCGAGGCGCAACTTGCCGGATCGCGCAATCAAGTGCAAATCGTCACCCGCAGACTGGAAGTATTGCTGGGCCGCTATCCGGGCAATCGTTTAAAAAACCGTTCAGCCTTGCCGACACCGCCGACCGCTTTAGCCGCAGGATTACCCTCGGAACTGCTGACGCGGCGGCCCGACCTGATCGCCGCATTGTCGCGACTGCAAGCGTCCGATTCCCGTGTGGAGAGTGCGAAGAAAACCCTGTTGCCGCGGATTACCCTGACCGCCGCGGGAGGCACCGGCAGCCCCGCGTTGACAGAGTTGATCGATCCTCGCGCCGTCGCCTGGAATTTAGCCATGGGGCTGGTACAACCCGTTTTTACCGGCGGCCGCCTGAAAGCGGGCATACGCTTGAATGAGGCGCGCACCGAAGAAGCCTTTAATCAATATCAAAGCACCGCGCTTAATGCCTTTCGCGAAGTGGAGCAAGCGCTGGCCGCAGAATTTTGGCTAAGAGAACAGGAACAGGCGCTCAAGGAAGCCGTGGAGCAAACCCAAGCCAGCCGCAAGCTCGCGGTCTATTCGTATCGTCAGGGCCTGATCGAAATTCTCACTTTGCTGGACAGCTACCGCAGCACCCTGAACGCCCAAAGCGCACATCTTTCCGTGCAACGGCAATTGCTCAGCAATCGTATTGATCTTTATCTGGCCTTGGGGGGCGGGGTTTGATGAAGATCAGGCGCAAGGCTAAAGACGAAAGGCGAAAGGCGAAAAAACCTACGCTTCAACACGACCATCTTGTGCTGATTCCCAAGCTCCAGCGACTGTGAAAGTATTATCCAAATCAGTTTAAAAGCATGTTCACCACGAAGGCACGAAGAGCACGGAGAAAAAATAATTCACCTCGTTCCCACGCGCTGCGTGGGAACGCAGTATCGGCGCGCTGCGCCGCGAGTCACGACCAACATCTTGCGTATACGGGACGCAGCGCGTGGGAATGGGGGGTAAAGCTTTTTATTCGCACGAAGACACGAAGTTTATTTCTTCGTGTTCTTCGTGTCTTCGTGGTGAAAATTATTTTTTTAGCCCGTTTTATTTGGATTTACCTGATTATTAATGAGAAAACACTGGATGCTTGAAAATAGCCGGTTGAAAATCCTCCTGCCCGTTGCACTGTTGCTGGTCGGCATCGGCTGCGCCTGGGCTGTTATCGCCACGCGTCCCCAAATAACGCTGCAAACGCCGAACGCCCAAGTGCCGCTGGTTACCGTCATTCAGGTCGAACCGCAAACGCTGCGGCTCGACGTTCATTCTCAAGGCATCGTCACGCCGCGCAATGAAATCGATTTGATACCGGAAGTTTCAGGAAAAATCATCCAGCTTCATACCGATTTTGTCACCGGCGGCTTTTTTAACCGCAACGACGTGTTGGTGTCCATCGATCCGCGCGATTACGACTACGCTATCGCCCAAGCCCAGGCACAAATCGCCGAAGCCAAACGTCAACTGGCGATGGAAGAAGCCCAGGCCGATCAGGCGCACAATGAATGGCAAGCCTTGGGCGAAGGTATCGCCACATCGTTGGCGATGCGCGAGCCGCAACTGGCCGAAGCACACGCCAAACTCAAAGCCGCCGAAGCCAGCCTGCTGCAAGCCCAAATCAAACGCAGTCGCTGCGAATTGCGCGCGCCTTTTACCGGACGCTTGCAGGCCAAGGTGGCGGGCTTGGGGCAGACTATCCAAGCCGGCGAAAAGCTCGCCCATCTCTATTCCACCGATCTTGCCGAAATCAGGTTGCCGTTACCGACCGACCAACTGGCCTATCTCGATTTGCCGCTGGGCACGGGCGGCAGACAATGCGGTGCATCGTCCCTGCCCTGCCCTAAAGTCATCCTCACTGCCGATTTCGCAGGTACGCCGCAAACCTGGGAAGGCCGCATCGTGCGTAGCGAAGGAAAGCTGGACGACACCACCGGCGTCCTCTATGCGGTCGCCGAAGTCATCAACCCGTATACGCAAAAAGACGGTCATCCGCCGTTGCTGGCCGGGCTGTTTGTGCAGGCGCAGGTACAGGGCAAAGCGCTGCAAAACCTGTTCGTGCTGCCCCAAAATGCAATCGATGCCGCTCAGCAAGTGTTGGTGGTCGATAACGAGCTACGCCTGCACCTCCGCCATCTTGAGGTGCTGCGCAACGAACCGGATCGTATCCTGGTGAAAGAGGGATTGAACGCGGGCGACCGGATTGTGACCTCCGGTATCCAGGTGCCGGTTGAAGGCATGAAAGTTAGAGTCGAATAATCGATACAAGGCATAGTCCACGAAAACCACGAAAGGCACGAAAAGATGAATGGAAAATCTGAACTCCTTTACCAAACAGCGTATTTCCCCTGTTGCGCTAGTTCCCAAGCTCCAGCTTGGGAATTCAGTGCGGGAAGCTCCAGCTTCCCGTCTCGCGAAGCTGGAGTTTCGTTACACAGTAATTCTACGTTTGTTCGTGTTTTTCGTGTCTTTCGTGGACAGTGCGTAACATCCTCTAACTCATGAGTAGTTCGTCACCCAATCGTCACACCGACATTCTGGCCTGGTTCGCCTCCAATCCGGTGGCGGCCAATCTGTTGATGATTCTGATCATTATCGGGGGCATCGTCGGTTTTAGAGTGATGGACAAGGAGGTCTTCCCCCGTTTCAGCCCTCGGCAGATCGATATTATGGCCGCGTATCCGGGCGCCGGTCCCCTGGAAATCGAGGAATCGGTGTGCGTCCGTATCGAAGAGGCGATCGTCGATATGCCGGGCGTCAAGCGGCTGGACAGTACGATTCGCGAAGGCGAATGCACTGTTAGCGTATCGATATTGCCCGATTACGATCAGGAGCAGATCATCAATTCCCTGCGCGGACGCATTCAAAACATTCCCCGATTGCCGAAAAACCTGGAAAAAATCGACATACAGCCGGCCACGCGCAATGGCGATGACGGCGTTATCTGGGTGGCTTTGCACGGCCCCACCGATCCGCTCACCTTGCAGCGTTTCGGCGAGCGCTTCCGGGCCGACCTTGAACAGATTCCCGGCGTGCTTCGGGTGCGCAATTACGGCGAGATTCCTTATGAAATCGTTATCGAGGTCGCTGCCGCCAAACTGAATCAATATCACCTGTCCTTGCACGATGTCACCGAAGCCGTGCGCCGCGCCTCGCTGGATCAGTCGGGCGGGCTGGTAAAAACACCGTCCGGCGAATTGCAGCTGAGGGTGAAAGGGAAAGCGCAGGATGCTGCAAGCATCGGCAACCTGGTGCTGCGCACCCATGCCGACGGCACGCGATTGCGTCTTGGCGAAGTCGCCGTGATCCGCGACGGCCTGGAAGAGCGGCTGTCGGAATGGCACCATAACGGCGAGACCGCCCAAGGCTGGGAAATCCATACCCAATACAGCTCCGTCGAAGTGGCGCGCCGCGTTAAGGATTATGTCGCCGACATGCAGCCCCAACTGCCGGAAGGTTTGCTGATGACGACCTGGTGGGATGACTCGCAGGCTTACGACGAACGGGTGCGCACGCTGGTGGAAGACGGCCTCGGCGGCTTTGTGCTGGTGTGTCTGGTGTTGACCTTGTTTTTGCGGCTGCGCGTGGCTATCTGGGCCGGTGTGGGCATTTTCACCTCCGTGCTCGGCGCGCTGTGGCTGATGCCCGCGCTGGATGTGTCGCTCAACATGTTGTCGTTGTTCGGCTTTCTGCTGGCGATGGGCATCTTGGTGGATGACGCGATCATCATCGGCGAAAGCGTGTATTCGCATCAGCAGGACGGTCAAGATGCCGAGGCCAGTCTTGCCGGTGCGATTCGCGGCGTACAGGCGGTGGCCTTGCCGGTGATTTTGTCAGTGCTGGTGGCTCTGGTGGCCTTTTTGCCGGGATTGTTCCTGCCCGGATGGGCGGGGCAGATGATGAAGCCGATCTGTCTGGTGATGATTTTGACGCTGGTGTTTTCGCTGATTGAGGCCTTGCTGATTCTACCGTCGCATCTGGCCGCGCCTAATCGCGCCGGAACAGCTGCTTCCGGACTGGAACGTTTGCGGGAAAAGCTTAACCGCGGCCTGGAGCGGTTTGTCGACCGCTACTACCGCCCGTTTTTACAACACGCCCTGGACTGGCGTTACCTGACCGTCACCGGTTTTATCGTATTGTTGCTGCTGTGCGGTGCATGGCTGGACAGCGGACGGCTGCGTATGTCCCTGCAGGCGGATGTGACCAAGGACAGTTTCTGGGTATCCCTCGCCTCGCCTCAGGATATGCCTTACAGCGAAGTACGCAACCGGGCGCAGCAGATGGAACAGGCGTTTTTCGCCCTGCGCGATGAACTGGATGGCGTAGGCAACGCAAACCATGAGCTCAAAAAAGCCAGCATCGTGGTCGGGCTGGAAACCATGATCTTTGAGCATGGCGCGGGCTTTTGGACCGAATTTTCAGCGGAGGGACGGCAACGGATAGTCGTCGAGGATTTTATCAACGAGTGGCGCAAACGCATCGGCGACTTGGGGCGCACCAAGATCGATTTTCTTTACAAGGAAGGCGATGTACCTTACGACATCGAGTTCGATCTCGGCACCGCCGATCCTGAGTTGCTGCCCAAAGCGGCCGAGACCCTTAAAAATACGCTTGCCGCCTATCCGGGCGTATACGATGTGATCGATTCCAGCGAAGCGGGCAAACCGGAAATCCGCTTGGCCTTAAAGCCGGAAGCGGAGCGCTTGGGTTTACGTCTCGAAGATTTATCCGAGCAAGTCCGCCACGGCTACTATGGCGACGAAGTACAGCGGTTGCAGCGCGGGCGCAATGAAGTCAAGGTGATGGTGCGTTATCCGCGTCGGGAACGCCAGTCGCTGGACAGCCTGGCGGCGCTGCCGGTGCAACTGCCGGACGGCCAACACGCGCCTCTGGGTACGTTGGCAAAAGTGACATTAACCCCCGGCGTCGCCAAGCTGATCCGGCAAGACCGCCGCCGGGTGCTGAAAGTGCAGGCGCGGGTCGATCCGCAAAAAGCCGATGTCAACGCCATCTATGCCGGACTGGAATCCGGGGCATTGAAAAACCTGCGCTTGAATTACCCCGGCCTGAGTATCAGCATCGGTCAAGAACGTCAGGAACAGCAGGCCATGACCGGGGCGTTAGGGCAATACACCCTGATCTCGCTGCTGGTGATTTACGTGCTGATCGCGGTGCCGTTCCGCTCGTATCTAAAGCCGCTGATTTTCCTGCTGGCGGCGCCGGTCGCCTGGTGCGGCGCGGTCATCGCTCACGGGCTGGCGGGCTTGCCGTTATCGATGGAATCGTTGGTCGGGATGATCGCGGCCAGCGGTGTGGTCGTCAACGACAGCCTGGTGCTGCTGGATTACATGAAAGAACACCACGATCCGCAAAAACCGATCACGGAACTGATTTGCGAAGCTTGCACCTCACGGTTCCGGCCAATCTTTTTGGCCTTCCTGACCAATTTCGCCGGATTCTTACCGGCTCTACTGGAAACCAGCCCGCAAGCGCAATTTTTGATTCCGATGACCTTGTCCCTGTCGGCGGGCCTGTTGTTGGGCATGACCGCCAGCCTGATATTAACACCGGTTTGTTACGCCATTTTGGGCAAGCAAAAAGGCGCGGGGCTACCCTAATTAACCTAAAAACCGCGGCGATCCACGAAAGACACGAAATTGCGTTGATTTAGCCATTCACGCTTTGGGCGACGACCTACAGTGTGGTATCCCTTTGAATATTTTCGTGTTTTTCGTGGACAGTGCCTAACAGCCGCAATAAACAAGGCCCCAGATCAACTTTATTGCCGTCAAAATCGGGAATTACGATACCATAGGGAAACATTGTAATCATTGATTAGACCTCTATGTCCGAACGCGACGAGTGGGTGCAGATGTTTGACCTTTTAGATATTAAAAACTTCATTCCTCACGGCTATTGCCTGTCGTGGAGTCCCGTATTACTTTGGCTGCATGTCGCCTCAGACCTGCTGATCACTCTCGCCTATTATTCCATTCCCCTGATGCTGGTCTACTTTATCCGGCGGCGTAAGGATTTTCCCTATTCGTGGCTGGCGGTCATATTTGCCGGATTCATTGTCGCCTGCGGCACCACGCATTTACTGTCGGCTATCACGATCTGGATACCGTTATATTGGCTGGACGGCTTGCTTAAAGCCTTTACGGCCATTATTTCGATCGCCACCGCCGTGCTGCTGCTAAGCGTTATTCCTCGCGCCTTGTCTGCGCCCAGTGCCGCACAACTGCAAGCGGAGATAGAACAAAGAAAAACCGCCGAGAAAGCGCTACGTATCGCTAATGTTACGCTACAGAAAAATATCGCGCGCACCCAGCTATTGCTCGATTCAGCGTTAGATGGAATCGTCAGTATGGATCATCACGGCAACGTAACAGGCTGGAATGCCCAAGCCGAACATATTTTCGGTTACTCCAGCGAGCAGGCATTAGGGCGTGAAATGGCGGAGTTAATCGTTCCGCCTGCTTATCGGGAAAAACACAGGCGAGGTTTATCGCGCTTTCTGGCGACAGGTACGTCAAACATTATCGGTACGCGTCTGGAGATTACCGGTTTGCGTGCCGATGCTTCGGAATTTCCAATGGAGCTGACTATCGGCGCGCTGAAACAAAAGAACAACTATTTTTTTAGCGCCTATATTCGCGATATTAGCGAGCGCAGAATAACCGAAGATGCGTTGCGCGAAAGTGAATATCGCTGGAAATTTGCCATTGAGGGTTCCGGCGACGGGGTATGGGACAGGGACATTCAGACCAATAAAACCAAGTATTCCAGCCGCTGGAAGGAGATGCTGGGGTATGCCGAAAACGACATCCTGCCTGCTCACCAAGAATGGCTAAATCGAATTCATCCCGATGATCAGTCGTACGTTGCAGGGGTGCTGCAAGCATGCTTGACTGGAAAGACGGCCATTTATGTCAGTGAACACCGCTTGCGCTGCGAGGATGGCAGCTATAAATGGATTCTGGCGCGGGGCACGGTGGTCAGCCGGAGCGAAGACGGCAAGCCCTTGCGCATGATCGGCACGCATACCGACATTTCGGAGCGCAAACAGGCGGAAGAAGCGCTGCGACAAAGCCGGGAGGAGCTGCAAGAAGCGCAGCGAATCGCCCATATGGGCAGCTGGCAGCTGGACGCGGCAACTCATCATGCCGTTTGGTCGGAGGAACTTTACCATATATTGGGATTGAACCCGGAATTGCCGATGCCGGATTACACTGAGTACTACCAGTTTTTCACTCCCGAGAGCTGGGAACGTTTGAGCGCCGCTATGCTCCACACACAGGAAACGGGGGTTCCCTACGCGCTGGAGCTTGAGATGGTCAGGGCAGACGGTACGCACGGGTGGATGTTGGCGCGCGGGGAAGCCATGCGGGATGGCAGCGATACTATTGCCGGACTCCATGGCGTGGCTCTGGACATCTCCGAACGCAAGCAGGCTGAGCGGGTATTAAATCAACTCAAAGCCATGATTGATATATCCCTGGACGGGTTTTGGATAGTCGATTTAGAAGGTAATGTACTGCAAGTTAATGAGGCTTATGCAAAGATAAGCGGTTATTCGGTTGATGAATTGGAGGGCATGCATGCCAGTCAATTGGAAGCGATAGAAGAATCGGAGCAAATAAAAGCCCATATGGCAAAAGCGGTTGCGATGGGCTATGAGCAATTCGAAACCCGCCTCCTCCATAAAAATGGACATACCATTATTATTGAAGTATCTGCCACCTTCCTGCCTGAGTTTCAGCAGTTTTGTGTATTTTGCCGCGACATCACCAAGCGCAAACTGATGGAAGACGAGCTAAAAGCCAGTGAGCTAAAATTCCGCTCGATTATTGAGGCTTGCCCGGTGCCGATGGCGTTGAATGACGAGCACTTGAACATTACTTTCCTGAATCCGGCATTTGTGCAAACCTTTGGGTACAGCGTCAATGATATTCCCACTCTGGCGGACTGGAGGCAGAAAGCCTACCCTGACCCTGATTATCGGCACTGGGTCGAGACTGCCTGGCAGGCGGTACTGGAGAAAGCCAATCAGGAACAGACCGAATGCCTGCCAATGGAAGCGGACATTCATTGCAAGAATAACCGCATTAAAACCGTGTTGCTGACTGCCGCTACGATTCACCACAGCTTTACCGGTGAGCATCTGGTGACACTGTACGACATTACCCCGCGCAAGCAAATTGAAGCCAAATTCAACGCCATTTTTGCCGCGTCGGTGGAAGGCATTATCACTTACGATATGTCTGACGTCATCGTATCCGCTAATGCCGCAGTAGAAGCTATTTTCGGCTATAAACCGGAAGATCTGGTGGGTTGCAATATTAACAAGCTCATGCCGGCATCGCCAAAGGAAATGAGCGATGGCGATTCATCCCAGGCAGCAGAATCTATCGGTCAAATTCAAGAAATTGAAGGCATTCACAAAGACGGTTCCGCGGTGCCTCTGGATCTATCCATAGCGGAGTTTTCTATCGAAAATGAGCACTATTTTACCCATATTGTGCGTGATGTGAGTTTGCGCAAACATCGGGAACAGCAGGACAAGGAGCACCTGGACGAACTCGCCCATGTCACTCGCCTTGGGCTGATGGGCGAAATGGCGTCGGGTATTGCCCATGAAGTCAACCAGCCGCTGGCTGCGATTTCCAGCTATACCCAAGTCAGCCTAAACCTTATTAACGCCGAGCATCCCGATCTGGTAAAGCTCGCCGAGATCCTGTACAAAACCCAGCAACAGGCGTTAAGAGCGGGACGGATCATTCATCGCATGCGGGAGTTCGTCAAATCCCATGCAAAACAGCGCTCAACCGCCCACCTTAATACGCTGATCCATGAGGCTGTCGGCCTGTGTATTGATGAACTCAAGCAAAACAACATAAGACTGACATTTGAACTGGAAAACAATTTGCCGTCTATCTCCGTCGATCAGATACAAATTGAACAGGTCCTCATCAACCTGATCCGAAACAGCGTTGAAGCCTTGCAAAACTTACCCCCGGAACGGCAACGCCACTTAACCATTAATAGCCGCCTGGTTCCCAATAATGTCATTCGGGTCAGGGTGAAAGACAATGGGCCGGGGCTTGACGAACACCAAAAACAGCATATATTAACGCCTTTTTACACTACCAAGTCCGACGGCATGGGCATGGGGCTATCCATCAGCCGCTCACTTATCGAAGCCCACGAAGGCGCGTTGCATTTCAATAGCAAGCCGGGAAAAGGCACCACTTTTTATTTCACCCTGCCCTCACAGAGAAAAGCCTGAGACCTGCCATTCAACTCAATAGAGGATGAACGTGACTCATAGGTAACTGTACTTATTGATTGACGAAGTTGTTCTCTCTATCCTAAAGACACGTGTACAACACCAACCGATTTTTTAGAGTGATCGGTTTATGGCCTACGATTAAGCAGGGCGCCGGTTGTTATGCCTGTGTTTTATCATCAAAACCGGACACCCGCTATTTTTTAACTCTTCAATGACGGGTTGATTGTAGATAGGCTCGGAATGTTTCAGCTGCAAGGTTTCTTCCGATATTCCCGCCACATCAGGGCGACAGGTTGGAATGAGGTACGATCCCAACGTTCATAAGGTATCGAGGAATTGTGCCAAGGTGGACTGAACACTACCAGATTTCAGTATGCCTGCATGATCGTTTACGGCCTTTTTAATGCGCTCGACCTTAAGCCTGCTTCAGCTCCTGAGTTATAAAGGGCTGATCGGTATAAGGCATTGACGCTCAAACATGTTTTAGACTCCTGTTTTTTATGACGGCACACGGAACGAAGGGCGCTTTAAGTCATCCCGAAATGACATTCCTTTCCACATTTCACCCCATACCTGGAAAATGCAAGCATTGATTGATCACCTTTTTAATATTAAAGACCTCATTCCTCATGGCTATTGCCTGTCGTGGAGTCCGGCCTTGCTTTGGCTACATGTCGGATCGGATCTGCTGATCACTCTCGCTTATTATTCCATTCCCCTGATGCTCGTGTATTTTATCCGGCAGCGTAAAGATTTTCCCTATCCGTGGCTGGCAGCCATGTTTGCCGGATTTATTGTCGCCTGCGGCACCACGCATTTACTGTCAGCTATCACGATATGGATGCCGTTATATTGGCTGGACGGCTTGCTTAAGGCCCTTACGGCCATTATTTCCATCGCCACCGCCGTGCTGATGATATGGATTATTCCCCGCGCCTTGTCCAGACCCAGCAGCGCACAGCTGCAAGCCGAAATACAACAAAGAAAAACAGCCGAAACCGCACAGCACGAGGCTTTCGACCGGCTACAGAAAATAGCGTGTCAGTTGCCCGGCATGGTCTTTCAATTTCGCTTGCGTGCCGACGGCAGCTCCTGCTTTCCTTTCGCCAGTGAAGCCATCCGCGATATATTCGAGCTCAGTCCGGAGGACGTTCGCGAGGATGCGTCCAAGGCATTTGCCCTTGTTCACCCGGACGACTACGGCAGTATCGGTCCCGCCATCCGGAAATCAGCGCGAAACTTGACCCCGTGGCACCATGAATACCGTCTCAGGTTTGCCGATGGCACAGAACGCTGGCTATTCGGTAACGCCTTGCCGCAACGCGAAGAAGACGGTTCGATGCTTTGGCACGGCTTCGTAACCGATATCAGCGAACGTAAGCGGATGGAGGAAAAACTGCACGACAGTGACGCCCTTAATGTCAGCATACTTGACTCGCTGACCTCGCGTATCGCCGTGCTGGATGCACAAGGTGTTATTGTTGCCGTCAACAAAGCGTGGCGGCAGTTCGCCAAAGACAATGACTTACCGGAATCCCGTCAAAATATGCTGGGGCTTAATTATCTGGATATATGTAAAAATGGCTGTAGTCAATCTCATTGCCATGAGGTAAACGCTGCTCAGGCCGGTATTGCGGCGGTGCTGGCGGACGAGCGGGAAACCTTTAATTTAGAGTATCCTTGCCACTCGCCCACTCAACAGCGCTGGTTTCACATGAATGTATTGCCCTTGCAAGGTTCACATCGCGGTGTTGTCGTCAGTCATGAAAATATCACCGAGCGCAAACTCATGGAAGATGAACTAAAAGCCAGCGAGGCTAAATTCCGCTCGATTATTGAAGTTTCCCCGGTGCCGATGGCGCTGAACGACGAGCAATGGAACATCACCTTCCTGAATCAGGCGTTTGTACAAACCTTCGGTTACAACGTAGACGATATACCCACGGTGGCAGACTGGCAGTCGAAAGCCTACCCCGATCCGGACTATCGTCGCTGGGTCGATACGACCTGGCAATCGGCACTGAAAAAAACCAAACAGGAACAGACCGACTTTCCTCCTATGGAGCTGGCTATTCGCTGTAATAACAACAACATTAAAACCGTGTTGGCGAGTGCCGCTGCGATTCATCACGATTTCGCAGGCGTGCATTTGGTGATTATGTACGACATTACCCAGCGCAAACAGATTGAAGCCAAACTCAACTCCATTTTTAATGCATCAGTGGAGGGCATTATTACTTTTGACATGTCCAATATCATCATATCCGCTAATGCCGCAGTAGAAGCTATTTTCGGCTATAAACCGGAAGATCTGGTGGGTTGCAATATTAACAAGCTCATGCCGCCGGCATCGCCAAAGGAAATGAGCGATGGCGATTCATCCCAGGCAGCAGAATCTATCGGTCAAATTCAAGAAATTGAAGGCATTCACAAAGACGGTTCCGCGGTGCCTCTGGATCTATCCATAGCGGAGTTTTCTATCGAAAATGAGCACTATTTTACCCATATTGTGCGTGATGTGAGTTTGCGCAAACACCGGGAACAGCAGGACAAGGAGCACCTGGACGAACTCGCCCATGTCACTCGCCTTGGGCTGATGGGCGAAATGGCCTCGGGTATTGCCCATGAAGTCAACCAGCCGCTGGCTGCGATTTCCAGCTATACCCAAGTCAGCCTAAATCTTATTAATACCGAGCATCCCGATCTGGTAAAGCTCGCCGAGATCCTGTACAAAACCCAGCAACAGGCGTTAAGAGCGGGACGGATCATTCACCGCATGCGGGAGTTCGTCAAATCGCATGCAAAACAGCGCTCAACCGCCAACATTAATAATTTGATTCATGAGGCTGTCGGGCTGTGTATTGATGAACTCAAGCAAAACGACATAAGACTGACATTTGAATTGTCAAACAACCTGCCGACCATCTATGTCGATCATGTACAAATTGAACAGGTCATCATCAACCTGATCCGCAACAGCGTTGACGCCTTGCTAAACTTACCCGAAAAACGGCAACGCCAATTGACCATTCATAGCCGATTGACGCTTAATAATGACATACAGGTCAGGGTAAAAGACAATGGACCGGGACTTGACGAAGAGCAACAACAAAAAATATTAACGCCTTTTTACACTACCAAGACAGACGGCATGGGCATGGGGCTATCCATCAGTCGCTCACTTATCGAAGCCCATGAAGGCACGTTGCATTTCAATAGCCACTCCGGCAAAGGCACCACCATGTATTTTACCCTGCCCATACGGAGAAAATCCGGCACGCGTTAACATAGCAGCGGATAGCGCGGTAGAGGAATGCGGAGCAAGCCCCAGCGTCATCCCCAATACCGCGCCAAAATCCGGGCCTGAGGGGAGATTTGACCGTTCTCCCCTCGATTATCAAGGTCTAAAAGTCAAAGCTTTCAACTTCCGCAATTAAAAATACCGGCGCGCCCCCCGTTGAAATTTCAACCGCGTGCGCCGCTGTTTCTTGTCCTCCGGCTGAATTCAAACACGCTTCCAATGCTTGCATGGACGGAAAATAAACTTCCGCAATGCGATGAAAAGGCGCGGAGGCGTTGCCTGGACTGCCCGTTATGAGGGACGCAACAAAGCGGGTTTTTCCTGCCAGTTTTTCTACAGCCATAGGAACGTGCTCATTCGCATAGCGTTGCTCAAACGTATCAAGGTTGGTCGGATGTGGGTACATGACGATCAGTTTTGCAGTTTTCATAGTTTTCTCGTATGGTCTTGTTAATGGAGGCTCTATCTTATAAGCGATACAAGGTATTTGTATAATACCGGCTTGCTATGAATGAATAGGATTTACCTATATGAAGCCTATCCTGTGACAATGCCCCCGTTAATTGCCGGTTTAAGGCGATTTCCAATAAAGATCATCCCATCAAGAATCTCATCCTTAGGAAAAACAAGTCCACGAAAGACACGAAGAAAACCAGCCAAAAGAATCGTTGTTTTTTCGTGGACAACTCTTCGGGAAAAATCGGCAGCGCAACGCCTGGACTTTACCTTGATGCCTTGCCCTTCCCGGCTATAGCGACGAAGCCCTCTCTAATTCACCGACGTTAATCGCGGCTTTACCGGCTCGCTATCAATTTCAAAATCCATTTTGATGCGTTTTGCCGCGGCTTTCATTTCCGTTTTGCTCTTAAATGGTCCGGCGATAACCTGGTAGGCATCGTCCTTCTGGATTTTACGGGCCGGTATGATCGGCCCTTGATGATTAAGCATGGTTGCCAGTTGTTGCGCCTTGGTTTCGTCATTAAAGCTGGCCACCAAAATGGACCAGTCGCTCTCTTTTAACTCATCAACGACAGGCTGGTCGTAGAACTGCCCCGGATGTTTCAGCTGCAAAGCGTTTGCCGATAGTTCCGCCACATCAGGACTTTGCACCAGTATCGGCGTGGGAATACCGTCCGAACGCTGGAGTATGCGTTCGACTTTTTCCCAATCGACGGCCACGCCTTTTTTGGCGCTGAGTTCATGCAATTCCTTCACCACCTTTTTTCTTAGACCGGCTTTCTCCTTGGCCCATTTCGGCAAAGGTTCATGCGCTTCGAGGTAGAGCATGTCCTCATGCCACGCGGTCAAATAGGGCTGATGAATGATGCGCACCGGCATGCCGACCGTGGCTTTTTTGAACAACACTTCAATGTCCTCCGGGTAAAGCTGCACACAGCCGTGACTGATCTGCATGCCGATACCATAAGGTTTATTGGTGCCGTGGATTAAATAACCGGGAAAGCCCAGGCGCATTGCATAAAGTCCCAACGGGTTATCAGGTCCTGAACGAACGACCTTGGGCAATGAATCGCCTTTTTCGGCATGTTCTCGATGAATGGACTCGGGAACATTCCAGCTTGGATTGGCATCTTTGGCGACGATGCTGGTCTGTCCCATCGGCGTATTCCATCCTTGGCGGCCAATGCCGACCGGATAGGTGTAAACTTTGTCCGGCTGTTTTTTGGGATAGTAAAACAGGCGCATATTCGCCAGGTTCAGCGCTATGCCTTTATGAGGCGAATCGGGAAGTATGAATTGCAAAGGCAACAGAACGCGACTGCCCGGCTTGGGTGTCCAGGGGGAAACGGCGGAATTGGCTATGCTGATGTCGTTATAGCCAAGGCCGAAATGCCGGGCAATATCCGGCAGGGCATCATTTTCGCGGGTGTCGATTGCGGCAAGGCTGCCGACCATGTTTTCGCCGTCAGGCAGTTCGAATTCGTGGGTGACTACGGTTTCCGGCGGCTCGGGGAACTCGATGGTTACCGTTTTTTCCTCGTCTTCGGGAAAAAACGACGACAAGGTCTGACAGCCGCTGAGCAGCGTTAATCCAATCGCCAAACCGAGTGACAGGGCTGACTTTTTAATTTTGAACAGGTCAATTCTAAAGTTTTCTTGGCTGGTCATAGCGGTAAGCACGAGTAGAGTTACAAAAGCTAAGTATAACCAAGAGAACATTAAGATAGGCCGCGGTAAACATTAAGAAATGATTAAATTCGGCTTAAAAAGAACTGCCTTGAAGGACTGCGACGGAAACGCAGGCTCCGTTTAGGATTCGGTCAATAATAACATCCCGAAATATGAGCTTATCGTTTTCACGCAGCGCGTGAGAACCAGGGGTATGGTGTCTACGGGACACCGTTATTCAGGCATGCGTGTCACGCGCCTTAGCAGAGAAATCAGCTGAGAAACATGCCGATATGCAGACCTTCCAGGTTTTAAAAACCTGGAAGGTCTGACTTGCAAGGATTAGAACGGAGCAACATGCCCGTCACTCGCTAACCGGCCGGTCAGAATTCAGCGCATTCCATCCGATTACGATCCTGTAGACCATCAGCACTACGGTTGCAATCAGGATAAAAAGCCCGATACCGAACTCAAACGTTAAGCCGGACAATGCAAGACCGGCCAGCGCTATCCAAACAGTCTTGATCTGCCAGTCGAAATGGGATTCCAAAAAAGTTCCCTTAACGTCATCCTGTCTCATAAAGTTGATAATCACACCCACCAGCAATGGCAACCCGGCAAATGCGAAAGCCAGCACCTGACACAGATACACGGCCGTTGCCAAGCGCTTTAATGAGTGCAATTTTTCAATATCGGTTTGATCAGTCGAACTTTCATTCATACCCCACCCGCCTGTTGATTTTTCTGTTATGACAACCTAAAAATGCGTTGCCTTTCCTCCTTGGATATAAGCCTTATCACAGATAAATCAAGCGGCGCCAAACTCATTTTATGCTTTAAACAAGCTCAAAATCCAAGTTCGGACAGGCCGGGGTGATCATCGGGTCTCGGCCCCAGCGGCCAATGAAATTTCCGCTCAACTTCCGCTATCGGCAAGTCGTTGATGCTGGCGATGCGTCGCTTCATCAGGCCGTTTTGGTCAAACTCCCAATTTTCATTGCCGTAAGATCGAAACCAGTTGCCCGATGCGTCATGCCACTCATAAGCGAAGCGCACCGCAATACGCGCATCGTGAAAAGCCCACAGCTCTTTTATCAGACGGTAATCCAGCTCCTTGGCCCATTTTTGCTGGAGAAATTGCACGATCTGAGCGCGGCCGCTAAGAAACTCAGCCCGGTTACGCCATTGGCTATCAACGGTATACGCCAACGCTATTTTTTCCGGGTCATGCGTATTCCATGCATTTTCGGCGGCACGTACTTTTTGCGCGGCCGTTTCGGCAGTGAATGGCGGCAACGGCGGACGGATGTTTTCAGTCATGTTCTGATCCTCTTGTAACGACTCAGCAGTTAAAAAAATGGAACGCTGATGCCAAAAGTAAGCGCCTCCAGGCGACGCTGATAATTATGATCAAACAGGATTTAATCCGTGTTCATCATATTCATCCGCGGCATCTGCGTTCCATTATGTTTGAGAACGCTTTTATTATTGGCGGCGGTTTATTGCAGTACGAATTTAAGCCCAATCAGCAGCAGGATAGAAGCCAGAATCGGCCGTAAAATTCTTTCCGGGATCTTTGCGCTCAAGTGGCTGCCAATCCAGATGCCGGGCAAAGAGCCGATCAACAGGCTGCCCAATAAAACCAGGTCCACGTTACCCAAACTGAGGTGACCCAGCCCGGCGACTGCGGTGAGCGGAATGGCATGAGCCAAATCGGTGCCGACAATTTTCAGCGTGGTCATTCGGGGATAAAGGAACAGCAGCGCGACAGTACCCAGCGCACCGGCCCCGACAGATGACAGCGTCACCAATATGCCCAGCACGGCGCCGATCAATACGGTGGCGGGTATTTGCAAATGTTTGAAGCGACCGGCATTTTCGGGAGTGCTGTGCTCATCATCAATAGGCTTAAGCTTCGCCGCCCGGCTTAATAACACGCTGCGCACTATCAGCGAAAAAGCGGTCAACAGCAGCGCAACGCCCAGCGTAAAGGTAATCGCCCCTGTGGTTTCCTTGCCGACTTCCATAAAATGTTTGAGTACAAACAAGGTAGCCAAGGCAAAAGGAATGCTGCCCAGCGCCAGCCAGCCGACGATTTTCCAGTCGACCGAGCTGTGTTTGTTGTGATGCACCCACACGCCGCCGGTTTTGGTGATGGCGGCAAACAGAAGGTCGGTACCCACCGCGACGGCGGGTTTGAATCCGAACAGGAAGACCAGCAATGGCGTCATCAGCGAACCGCCGCCTACGCCGGTCAAACCCACCAACAGCCCTACAGAAAGACCGGAAAAAGCATATGCCCAATTCATAAAAACGTGCCCTTGTTTTAATGCGTTAAAAAAAACACGCATTATAACAGGCGAGTAGTTCTATTTTTTAAGAGTTGTTGCCCTATGTTTGTTTGATTTCTATTTCAAAATGAAGTCTGTTTCGAATCACTGCGCTTTAGACCGATCACCCACGCTGCAAATATTGAGCAATCGATCGGCTATTTTGGGTTTATTCACTTTCAAGTTACTGACTGATGTTACGCAATAGCTAAGAAATTTTCACCACGAAGACACGAAGGACACGAAGAAAATATAAAACTTTGTGTTCTGCGTGGTTTATCAATCAATCTGCTGGCGCCCTAATTGACTGAATATGTGGTTTCTTGCCTAAGTTGATGCGTAGGGGGAGCGGCTAAAGTCAACTCTACAACAAACAATGATGTTTCAACGTGGAAGCAATATAAAAACATGAAACTTCGTGCTCTTCGTGTCTTCGTGGTGGTGTTATCTGGCTTACGTAACTTCAGTTACTGATCTTTGTGATTTAAAACTCTTCCCAGCCGCCGGTATCAACGGTTGCCAACTGCGCTTTACGCTGGGCTGCAGGTGCTGTCGAATGAGGAACAAGTCGGTAAGAGCTGCCTGAAGGGTCCCCCACTTTAAAGCCGCTCACCGTGACCGCCAGGTTTTGCGCCTGTTCTTCCAACGATTCCGCCGCTGCCGCGGCTTGCTCCACCAACGCGGCATTTTGTTGGGTTACGTCGTCCATTTGGGCGATGGCTTGATTGACCTGCTCAATGCCGGAACGTTGTTCAGCGGAGGCGGAGGTGATTTCGGCCATCGTATCGGTAACGCCGCGAATGGAGGCGACGATTTCTCTCATCGTCAGCCCTGCCTGATTAACCAGCTTACTGCCTCCTGCCACCTTATCTACCGAATCATTAATCAGGTTTTTAATTTCTTCAGCAGCCGTCGTAGCGCGCTGCGCAAGATTTCGCACTTCAATTGCCACGACGGCAAAACCTTTGCCCTGCTCTCCCGCCCGGGCGGCTTCTACCGCGGCGTTGAGGGCAAGTATGTTGGTCTGGAAAGCGATGTCGTCGATTACCGAAATAATGTCCCCGATTTTGCGCGAAGACTCATTGATGTCATTCATGGTCGTGACGACCTGGCCGATCACGTCTACGCCTTTGCCCGCTATGTCGGATGCGTCAACGGCGAGCCGGTTGGCATGCTGGGCGTTTGCGGCATTATGCTGCACGGCAGAGGTCAGCTCTTCCATGCTGGCGGCGGTTTGTTGCAGGCTGGCGGCTTGTTGTTCGGTGCGGTATGACAAATCATTATTGCCTGAAGCGATTTCTTTTGTTCCGGTGTTAATGCTGTCGGTGGCGTCCTTGATTTGGCTGATAATATCTTTAAGCTTTTCCACCGTGGTATTGGAGTCGTTCTTGAGTTGCCCGAAAGTACCGGCATAGTCGTTGGTGATGGTTTCGGTCAAATCGCCACGGGACAAGGCGTTGAGGATACGCACCACTTCATTGAGGCCGGTTTCGCTGGTTTGCACAAGCCGGTTGATGTCTTCGCCCAAGTGGCGCAAAAAACCTTCCTTGCCATTCACATCGAATCGCATGCTGAAGTCCCCCATAGCGGCGGCTTCGACAATCGCCGCGACCTCATTCTCCGCCGTTACCTCGTCGGTGCGGTCATGCCACTCGGCTACCGTGCCCAGTCGCTGACCTTGTTCATTGACGACCGGATTGGCGGTCACCACCATCGAGCGACCGCCTACCGTCATATTGGCCTCATAAGCACCGGTTAAGGCGTTGAGCATGTTTGCCTGATGCGAGGGATTTTTGTGGAAAAAATCCATGTTGGCGCCGATCAACCCATTCATTGAGAATTTCGATAATTGCCGACCGATTTCCGCTTCGGCCTTGCCAAAAATATTGATCACTTCCCGGTTAACGTAGATGATGTTGCGGTCGTTATCGGCAATCATGACGCCGGTACTGACATTGTCCAGCGCGATCTTGACGCGCAGGGTTTCGTCCGCCGCTTTACGGTCTGCCGTTATGCGCGCCAGCAATTGTTGTTGCATGGTTGCCATGGAGCGCAACAAATCCCCGATCTCATCGCTTTGGTGAATGTCGATACTGGAATTCAGGTCGCCATCGGCAATGGCTCCCGCGACCTGTTGGGCGGTTTTGAGCGAGCGTAAAATGCCGCGACTGACCCATACGGTCAGCACTATCGCCATTGCAACACTGAAAGAGAAAATACCCAGCAAGCCGATGTTGTATCGGCCGGTCATCGCCTGCGCCTGCCGTTCGTCCTCGGCGTTGCGCGCCGCGGTATAGCGCAACAGCTCATCGATAACGACACGATGTTGGTCATAGGAGCGACGCATTTCCTGAAAACCGGCGAGTGCGCCGTCGCGATCTCCGGCCTGGATTGCGGGCAGAAACCGTTGTTCGGCCTCGGCATAAAAAGCTTGCGCGGGCAGGTAAGAGCGTTCAAGCAATAAATCATGGAGTTCCTGATCCAGCGGCTGCGTTAACCAAAAGCTGTGACGGGCATCGTATGCCGATCTCAATTTTTTAAATCGCGATACCAGCGCTTGCGTCTTCAGATCATAAAAGTCTTCGGCAACTGTCAGTTGCAGCGCCACCATATAGGATTCGATGATGTATTCGGGCGGCGGCAGCACATCGGCAATAATGTCTTTACCCTGCGCAATCCGCTGATAAACCGGACCGTTAACATTAAGCGTGGTCATGGCCTTGAATGTCGCAATGCCGAACAGCGAGAAGCCGATAACCAAAGTGCCCAAGATCAGCATAAAGCGTATTTTGATGGTTAAGTTCTTAAACATGATACGTTTCCTTTTCGATTTTATAGTTGCCGTGCTTGACGATGCGGCGGATTCAACCGGCTTCCCCGCCCTAGATGCCGGTGAGCTTGCGTAGGTAGGTTAGCCTTTCTCCAATGTCGATAAACTTCAGCGCCAAGCAACGGACGACTAAACCAATAACCCTGAAAAGCGTTGCAGCCGCAACCGACCGGATAATCAACCGGCATGGTTCAGTTGAATGCGACCGGTAACGAATGAGCTATGCTGCCGAAAACTCGAATTTATCCCGCTTGCCAGACGTGCAGTGAAATAGCCCGCTTTTTTTTAATACCGGCATGACCCATCCTCCCGTCAACCTTATTGCTGGAAAATAGTTTAGTGCAGCAGGCAATGAATAAAGAAATGATATTATTCGATGATTATGTCTAATAAATAGATACCATCTATCCGGCTTTTGTTACTTTCTACAGCCTTGCAAGACGCGGCTTGACGCCATTAATTCCAGATTATCGTTAGCCTAAATGTTCAATGACTTTCAATACCGGCGGCAGTATTTTTGCTTATTGTAAAGATAAAGGCAGTGGCGTGACCCGCTTTAGGGAAAGCGATTTATCCGGTCAAATCTTGATCATTAATAGAGCGGAATGCGTCAGTTGAGTAATTCCGTTTCCATAGGATAAAAAGATGCGGTCAGGGCTGCTGACCGCACAGAGAGGAAGGATAGCTAACTCTAATCCCTTTAGGAGAGGGAGCGCATACAAGAGTTGCATGCATTCTAATGACTAAATGCAGCCTTGAAAATGTGACCGATTGCCGCGCGACAATTTGCCTCTACAAATGGCGCGCTAATTGCTTTGTATCCAGGTTTGTGCGATGAAAACGGCGCAACGACTGGGCTTAAGCGATCCATCAGGTGAATTACCGGGGCGCTTCCCCCAGAAAAAGCAGGTCATATCACGCATAATCCGCTTCGCCCATCGAATGAAGGAAGTCCCAAAAGAGATTTAAAAAGCTTTGTTGCATGAACAGCGCTTTTTATCTGTTTATTAGATATAACTATCGAATAATATCGTTTTATTAAAAGTAAAAATCCCCCTAAGCTATATCCAACCACAAAGAACTGCCGTAAAAAATAGTACGGCAGTGTTTGCAACGTGTGTTTGATGTCATTTTTATGTGTACCTCCTCTCTGTACAAGGATCGTTTTCGGGGCGGGTTTCGACCCGCCTTTTTTTTAAACCGGAAAAGGTACAGATTCTTTACGATTTGAATCCACTGCAATACAGCCCATACAACCTGAAGCGGAACATACGCCGATGAGTACACCCCTTATCAGACCTGAGGATAAATTCATGCCATTACAAAATCTAGTTGAATATTTCAATGACCGCTTCGGGCAAGAGCATCGCTCCAGTTTTCGTCCCTTTCTTCTGGAAGAAGGAACAATAAGCGCGCTGTTCGGTCAAATTAAAATAGGCAGTGTTTTTTCGCCAATACGCCTGGCGCAAAAACCCGCCGAGATCGTCGGCCATGCCGCGAAACTTAAGGTTTCCACCCATGAAGTCCAATACCTGTATTCAGACGAAATTGAAAACTTGCTGAGTAACCATCCTCACCAAGCCAGCGATTTTGAATCCATCATCAATTTCGATCGCTTATCCCGCACCGTTCATATGCTCAATTACCTGCCTATCACCCATTTGCAGGGCGCGCTGTTCGTGGAAGTCGATCCGCGCCATATACTGGGCGTTAAAAAGGATCATGGCGCCTATTTTGAAGAAGTGATCGGGCAATGCGGTCTGGAAACCAAGAATGTCGTAATCATCATGGCTGTAAACAGCAACTATGCCCGGCATTACCAGGAACTGGTCACCGGCCTGGATAATTACCGGCACAGGGGTTATCAAATCGCGCTTAAGTTCGATTACGTCGCGCAGGAAGGCCAATCGTTCGATCTGATTAGCAAGCTGTCCCCGAATTACGTCAGCTTGTCGGCGCGGCATCTTGACCATGTCCGCGACAATGCCATGTTTGAAAAATTGCGCGATTTAAAAGCGCTGGTCGTTTCAACAGGCGGGCAAAGCATCCTGCAACAAATCGATCAAAAAAAGTCCGACCTGCTGGCTCGCAATACCGGTTTCGATCTGGTGCAGGGCAATTATTACGAACGCGCCTCGGCACCGGTATTTTCGCCGGAATCGCTTGAGGTCGGAGTCAGCGCCAATGGCTAGCGTTCGGGATTAAAAACGAGAGTTTGTAATGGCGATAGCCGTCATGACATTGTGAGGAAATTCCATGTGTGAATTATTGGGCATGAGCGCGAATGTTCCGACCGATATTCGCTTCAGTTTTACCGGCCTGATGCAGCGTGGCGGACGCACCGGGCCGCATCGGGATGGCTGGGGCATTACCTTTTACGAAGACCAGGGTTGCCGCACCATTAAAGACCCCGCGCCCTGCTGCGACTCGCCCATTGCCAAACTGGTTCAAGCCTGCCCGATTAAAAGCCGCGCCGTTATCGGCCACATCCGGCAGGCTAATCGGGGCCCTGTTGCCTTGAAAAACACCCATCCCTTCACCCGCGAACAATGGGGCCGTTTTTGGACTTTCGCCCATAACGGCCAATTAACCGACTATCAGGCCTTGCAACAATCCGGGAAACATCTGCCGGTCGGCGATACCGACAGCGAAACGGCATTTTGCTGGCTGCTCAACGAACTGGATCGAAAATACCCCCGCAAACCCGCTGACATGCAAGCCATGTTCCGTTACCTGGGCGAGCTGTGTCTCCAATTGCAGCAGTTCGGCATCGTCAACATCCTGCTTTCCGATGGCGACTATTTATTCAGCTTTTGCAGCAACACCTTGCACTGGCTTACCCGGCGCGCGCCATTCGGGAAAGCCCGGCTGATTGACGAAGATGTCGCGATCGATTTTCATCAGGAGACCACGCCCAATGATGTCGTCACCGTCATCGCCACGCTGCCGCTAACCAGCGATGAACAGTGGCATAAAATGGAAGCCGGTTATTATCTGTTGTTTAAGAACGGCGAATGCGTTGGCGGTCAATAACTCAGCTTGCAGGCTGCGAGTAAATCCTCATGAGTGAAAGTCTTTACCCGCCAACACCGCCTCGACATAACCGGCCCTGATCACAAAATCGCCGAATCGTTCGCCCGGTTCCCGCTCTTGGGCATACCGTTGAATAATAGGAGTTAGTTCGGCAAGAATCTGTTCCTCGTTGATATTCTCGCGGTATAGCTTATTCAGGCGTTGACCGTAAAAACCCGCGCCCAGATACAGGTTGTACTTGCCCGGCGCTTTGCCGATAAAACCGATTTCCGCCAGCGATGAACGCGCGCAGCCGTTCGGGCAACCGGTCATGCGGATTAGGATCGGGTCGTGTTCAAGCCCGGCCTGTTTGATGATCACATCGAGCTTATCGACCAGCGACGGGAAGTAGCGCTCGCTCTCAGCCATGGCCAGACCGCAGGTCGGAAAAGCCACGCAGGCCATCGAATTCAGGCGCAACCCGGTCTGGTGATGGGTGTCTGCCAGACGGTATTTTTCCAGCAGCGCATCAATGACCGGTTTCCGCTTGCTACTGACCTGCCCGATAATCAAATTCTGGTTGGCGGTGAGCCTGAAATCGCCGTCATGCACTTTGGCAATCTCGCGCAGCCCGGTCATCATCGGGCAATCCTCGGTGTCGAGTATGCGGCCGTTCGGGATAAACAAAGTGTGATGCCAGGCATCGTTAGCGCCTTCGACCCAGCCGTAGCGGTCGCCGGAATGTTCGAATACGAAAGGTTTGGGCGGCTCTATAGCCCAGCCCAAGCGCCGGTTGAGCTCGAACTTTAACCAGTCCAGGCCCCGGTCCTCGATGGTGTATTTAAAGCGCGCGTGTTTGCGGTTGCTTCGATCGCCGAAATCGCGCTGAATCTTGACGATTTCCTCGGCGACTTGCAGCGTCTTGTGCTTGGGGCAATAGCCGATCACATCGGCCAGACGCGGGTAGGTCGACGTCTCGCCATGAGTCATGCTCAGTCCGCCGCCGACGCTGACGTTAAAGCCAAGCAGATGATCATCCTCGGTAATGGCGATAAAGCCGAGATCATTGGCAAACAGATCGACATCATTGCTCGGCGGAATGGCCAGCGCTATCTTGAATTTGCGCGGCAGGTAATGTTTGCCGTAGATCGGCTCTTCGTCCTGTCGGCTTGAGGACAGCAGTTCCTCGTCCAGCCAGATTTCATGGTAGGCGGTGGTCCGGGGCGTCAGATGCTCGCTGAGGCGGCGGGCATATTCATAGACTTCCCCATGCAGCCGCGATTGGTACGGATTGGGATTGCACATGACGTTGCGATTCACGTCCCCGCAGGCGGCAATGGTATCCAGCAATGCGGCGTTGATTTCGGCAATGGTTCTTTTCAGGTCGCGCTTGACGATACCGTGCAGCTGGTAAGCCTGTCGCGTGGTCAGCCGGATGGCAGGGTTGCAGTAGGTATTGGCGATGCGGTCCACTTCCAGCCATTGCATCGGCGTACACACCCCGCCGGGTACGCGGATGCGCACCAGAAACTGGTAGTGAGGCTCCAGTTTTTGCCGGCGGCGTTCGTCCCGCAAGTCGCGGTCATCCTGCTGGTAAATGCCGTGATACTTGGACAGCTGGGTGTCGTCCTCGGCCAGCGCGCCGGTCAGCGGGTCTTGCAGGCTCTTGACCAGCGTGCCGCGCAGGTAATTGCTGGCATCCTTGATCCGCTCGACTTCAACTCGCTTGGTTAATTCTTCTTCCAATTCTTCCGGCGTTACATAGGCCATCGTTTAATCCTCATTGAATACACATCCCATTGATAACGTTTACGCGGGTTTACGCTGGTTCCCAAGCTCCCGAGACTGTGAAAGTATCATCAAAAAACGGGTAAAAGTATTATTCACCACGAAGGCACGAAGTACACGAAGTACACGAAGAAAAATAATTGCTTTTATTCAATGTATTGAAAACTTCGTGCTCTTCGTGCCTTCGTGGTGAGTTTTTTAATTTTGTTTAAAAAACGAATACTTTCACAGTCTCTCCCGCTTGGGAACCCAGTGAGCAAAGCTCCAGCTTTGCGAGCCGGGAAGCTAGAGCTTCCCGTACTGAATTCCCAAGCAGGAGCTTGGGAACTAGCGCGCAGGAGAGGGAACTTTTTTCTTAACTTAATGGCAGTGACGCGCTACGTGGGAATGAAACATACGTTATATAGCCCATCACTCAATACACATCCCGCTGATAGCGTTTTGCCTTTTGCAGATTCGCCACATAGTCTTCCGCATTGTCCGAACCTATTTCAGCCGCCACAATCCTGAGCAACGCCTGATGCACGTCGTGCGCCATGCGTTTTTCGTCGCCGCAGACGTAAAGATGAGCGCCCTCCTGCAACCACGCATACAGTTCCTTACCGTGCTCAGCCATCAAATGCTGAACATAGATTTTCTGCTCCTGATCACGGGAAAAGGCGACATTCATACGGGTCAACACCCCGTTTTTCAAGTAACGCTGCCATTCGGTTTGATACAGAAAATCGGTCTCGAAATGCTGGTCGCCGAAAAACAGCCAGTTTTTACCGGTCGCGCCCACCGCTTCACGCTCTTCGACAAAAGCGCGGAAAGGCGCGATGCCGGTGCCGGGACCGATCATTATAATCGGCGTGGAAAAATCGACCGGAAGCTTGAAATTAGTGTTGTGATCGATATAAACAGGGATGGTCCCATCCTCGCCAATGCGCTCGGCCAGAAACGTCGAGCCAACCCCTTTACGATTCCGACCGTGCGAGTGGTAACGCACCGCAGCCACGGTGATATGCACCTCGTCGGGATGCTGTTTCAGGCTGGACGCAATCGAGTACAAACGGGGCGGTAGTTTGCGCAGGCAATCGACAAAGGCCTGCGGCGACAGGTGCTCAACTGGAAAATTCGTTACCAGGTCAATAATTTCACGGCCATGCAGATAGTCGTTCAGTTTATGCTTGTCGCCCAGCAACTGATCCAGCTTGCGGTTGTTCGCCAACAAGGCGTATTTTTGCACCATAGGCCGGGTAATGGCGGTGATTTCATAATGACTAAACAGTGCGTCATAAAGAAAGCCGTCCTTGCCATTAAGCATAATCCATTCGGTGCCGCCAAAGTGCAGGGTCTGCAACAGGGCATCGATCACATCGGGGGCGTTGCTCGGATAAACACCGAGCACATCGCCCGGTTCGTAAGTCAGGCCGGAACCTTCCAGCGACAATTCCAGATGATGGGTTTCCTTGATCGAGCCTCGCCCATTCAGCACGATATTTTCCAGTAAAACCGCCGGGAATGGGTTCTTGCGCGAATAAGCCAAGACGCTTGCAACAGATGGCGACGACAAGTCTGCCGCTTGGGGTTTTATGTCCAGCCGCATCGACAGTTCATTCAACACCGCATTCATCCAGGCTTCGGCGCTGGACTCGTAGTCCACATCGCAATCAACCCTCGGATGAATCCGCGTTGCCCCCAACGCTTCCAGGCGGTTATCAAAATCAACGCCGGTTTTGCAGAAGAACTCGTAACCGGAGTCGCCCAAGCCCAGCACGGCGAACTGCACTTGCTTGAGTGACGGAGCACGCTTGCTGAATAAATACTCGACCAATTCCCTGGCATTATCGGGCGGTTCACCTTCGCCGTAAGTGCTGACAATGACCAGCAGGTTTTTCTCGGCCTTCAATTGCGGAAGCTTATAGTCGCCCATTTTTTTGATGACCGTTTTTAATCCGCGACCGGCGGCCAAGCTGTGCATTTGTTCAGCCAACGCATCACTGTTGCCGGTTTGCGAACCGACCAGAATGGTAATATCGGCAATATCGTCGGCGCTTGGGACGGATGTTAAATTGTTGGCCACCAACCCGGTCAAATATCCCCCAATCCAGGCGGCTTGCTCCGGCGATAAAGCGGCAACGAGTTGCTGGAGGAACCGGTGTTGCTCGTCGTTTAATGGCGTCCGGCTGCATTCAGGTAATGATATATGCATAGAAATACTCAGGTTCTTAAGGACATAGTTCGAATTAACGCCCGACATGTTGCAACGTTGCTTGGGAGGTTACGCTACGCCAAGCAGACCTACAATTGCGGCTAATACGTAGATTTCGGCCAAAAAAAAGCCGGTGGTCTTTAAGGACTCACCGGCTTCCGGTGATCCGGTCAGCTTGCTTTTTTAAAAAATACTTTAAGTCGTCAGGCTCTGTCAAGATACCTGTAATTTTTATGATAAAAAGCGCCATGTCATCTATTAATCAGATATTTATATCTAATTATGTTGCTTTATTAAAGGAGTGCAAGCTTTGCTTGCTCGGACGGTGCTTGACCACGACTCGCGGCGAGCTGTTTTATAGAAAATCCAATTGATTTCTGATCGAGCAAACCGGCTGCCGTCTTTACGCTTTTTTTACACGCCATTCATTACAATCTGTTGTAGTTTCGAACGCCTGGAAACATACTGGTTATGTAGGTGCCTACAGGTTAACCGCTCAATTGATACAGATACAGGGGAACATCGTGCGTTGTAGTTTATGTCTACTTGGAATAGCGGCTTTACTGTTGCCGACATTGGGAGTTGCCGGAGTAGAAACGGCAACACCGGCATTGCAGCAGCTTGACCTGACTCATCATTGGGTAGGGTATTTTTCACTGGCGGTGATGGTGGCGGCTTATGTGGCGGCGACGTTCGAAGAGGCTACCGAGTTGCGTAAATCCAAGCCGATGTTGCTGGCGGCGACGTTGATTTGGTTTGCGATCGTTTTTACCTATCAGCAGCGAGGCCTTGACCAGCTTGCCGTAACGGCCTTTAAGAGCAATTTGCAGACTTATATTGAATTGCTACTGTTTATTATGGTGTCGATGACCTACTTGAATGCGATGAAAGATATGCAGATCTTTGATGCATTGAAAGTCTGGCTGGTCAGCAGACACTTCAGCTACCGGCAATTGTTCTGGATTACCGGATGGCTGGTATTTTCAATTTCCAGCATCATCAACGGCCTCACAGCGGGGTTGTTGATGGGAGCGGTGGTGGTCGCCGTCGGCAAAGACAGTCCTCGGTTTGTGTCTTTGGCCTGCATCAACATTGTTGTCGCTACCAATGCCGGAGGTTCTTTCAGCCCGCTAGGCGGCATATCGACCCTGTTCGTCTGGCAGCACGGTGTGTTGGCGTTTACCGAATTTTTCAAGTTATTCATTCCCTGTCTGGTGAACTTTCTGATTCCGGCTGCGGCGATGCATTTTGCGGTTCCCAAAGACAAACCGACTATCGAAGCTGGAGAAGTACACCTGCCGCGTGGCGCCAAACGCATCATCTTTCTGTTCGGAGTAACCATCGGCCTGGCGGTTACGTTCGATATGACGCTACATTTGCCGGCGGCTGCCGGCATGATGGCCGGCTTGTCGTTATTGCAGTTCTTTTATTATTATCTGCAAAAAAGCACGGATTCACACCCACAAAAAGCATCGGAACTCGACTTGTCTTTGAATAGCGATGAAATCAATTCATCAATCCTTGAAGCCCAAAGGCTTGAAGCGATCAGGCTTGATATTTTCGAAAAAGTCGGGCGTCTGGAGTGGGATACCCTGCTGTTTTTCTACGGCGCGATGATGGGAATCGGTGGTCTGGGCTACATCGGTTATCTGGATGCCATTTCCAAAATAGTGTACGGTCAATTAAGCCCGACCCTGGCCAATATTTCAATTGGCTTGTCGTCTGCATTTGTCGATAATGGCACCCTGATGTTCGCCATCCTCACCATGCACCCCGACATTCCGCAAGGCCAATGGCTGCTGTTAACCCTGACCTTGGGTGTCGGCGGCAGTCTGCTGGCGATAGGCTCGGCACCGGGCATCGGCTTGTTGGGTCAGGCCAAAGGCCAATATACCTTCAGCAGCCATCTGAAGTGGTTTCCGGTAATTCTGCTAAGCTACTTTGTCAGCATCGGCGTGCATTTTCTGGTAAACGCCCAATCTTTTTGAAAGCACCGGAACACCAACAGCTTCGGAGGAAAATCTTGCGCAACAACGCTCAGCACAAGCAACCGGACAGCGAACAGGATCAGCAATTACCGGCGATGGTGCTAAACCGTGGCCGTCGTTCGGAGTGTTTGCTGGGTTACCTGTGGGGTATAGCGGCACCCGTTATTTGCACATTGGTCGATTGTTGTCCAACCCTGAACTAACCACTTTTTTCGATACTTTCCGGAACTTGATTGCGCAAACCCTGGAACGTCTACGCTTAACCGAACAGGCTAACAACGCCAGTCTTAAAGCCGAGACGGAATCGCTGCGCAATGAGTTGCTGAGCGCCATATCGCATGACTTGCGCACCCCATTGACCCGTATCATCGGCGCAAGCACCGCCCTGGTCGAAAACAGCGCCGGTTTTTCCGAGGAAGAAAAGCTCGATTTCAACAAAGTCATACTCGAAGAGGCGCAGCGCACCTCGGAGCTGACCAATAAAATCCTGGATATGGCAAGACTGAGCAGCGGAGAAATTATTCTCCATCAGGAATGGAACACGATTGAAGAAATTGTCGGCAGCGCGCTGCACCGCTTGGAAAAAAATCTGGGCACTCGTCCGGTAAGGACGCTGTTGCCCGACAATTTGCCGCTGCTCTGGATAGACGCAGTGCTGATCGAACAGGTGTTGACCAATCTGATCGAAAACGCGATCAAATACACGCCGGCAGGAAGCCCCATCGACATCAGCGCGGAACTCTTGCCGACCGCGTTAAAAATCACGGTATCCGATTACGGCCTGGGTATTGCAAAAGGCATGGAAGAAAAAATATTCGATAAATTCTACCGTCTTGAATCCGAAACTCAGCAAAACGGCGTGGGAGTCGGATTGACCTTATGCCGGACGATCATTGAAACGCATGGCGGAACGATTCATGCTGTTAATTGTTCTGAAAAAGGCGCGTCATTTATCATTTATTTACCGCTCCATGAGCCGCCCCAAATCAATTGGCCTGAGGGGATGGGGACATCATGAACAAAGCCAATCCGTTGATATTAATCATTGAAGACGATCCGCAAACCCGGCGATTTCTGAAAACCACGCTCTGCAACCGGGGATGGCGCATCATCGAGGCCGAAAACGGCAAGACCGGACTGTCCATGATCAAAAGCGACAGCCCCGATCTGGTGATACTCGATTTAGGCTTGCCGGACATAGACGGCATTTCAGTCACCCAACGTTTGCGCCAGCTATCCGACTTGCCGGTGCTGATCTTATCGGCCCGCAGCCAGGAGCAAAACAAGATTATGGCGCTGGATGCCGGCGCCGACGATTACATGACCAAACCGTTCGGCAGCGGGGAGCTGCATGCGCGCCTGCAAGCCTTGCTGCGACGCGTCACCCGCAGTATCAGCAGCAGCGAAACCTTTGAAACCGGCCAATTAAAGGTCGATCTGGTACGGCGTAAAGTTTTTAATGCCGGTAATGAAGTCCACATAACGCCGATCGAATACCGGCTGTTGAGCATACTGATTCGTCATGCAGGACTCGTGGTAACCCAGCGCCAACTGCTCAAGGAAGTCTGGGGCGTCGAGCATATTCACGACCAACATTATCTGCGGATTTACATGGGGCAGTTGCGTCACAAGCTGGAAGTCAATCCGGCACGTCCCCGTTACCTGCTGACCGAAGTCGGCGTGGGCTATCGATTAGTCGATGACGTAAGCTGATCGGCTCTTAGGATAGGGGCGGTAAACTTCCCCGAAACATAAACTCATCGTTCCAACGCGCTACGTCACTGCCATTAAGTTAAGAGATACGCTGGTTCCCAAGCTCCCGCTTGGGAACCCAGTGAGCAAAGCTCCAGCTTTGCGAGCCGGGAAGCTAGAGCTTCCCGTACTGAATTCCCAAGCGGAAGCTTGGGAACTAGCGCGCAGGAGAGGGCGCTTTTTTCTTAACTTAATGGCAGTGACGCGGCGCGTGGGAACGAGGGTAATGTCCCACCCGTTCAGAACGTTGTAAGTTAGACCTTCCAGTTTTTTAAAACCTGGAAGGTCCGCCTATCGACATGTTTCTTGCCCAACGCCCGGTAAGGGACTGCCGGAATGGCGACAGCGCATAGGCACTTGTGTATAAAGACGAGCGCAGAGCGTGGGAACCCTAAGCGGAAGTTATTATTGATGGAGTCCTTAGTACGGCCAGCCTACCGGTGATCAGACCGGATTGTTTTTTTAAAACACCTTAAGTCGTCAGGCGCTGTCAAAACAATGGTAATTTTTACAAAAATAAACGCCGCATCATCTATTTATTAGATATTTATATCTAATAATGTTGTTTTATTAAACGGGACACGCGCATTAAGCTGTAACTGAAAAAATCGCGTCGGATTATGCTACGCTCTTATGTCCTTGCGGATAAATTCGACCCGCAAGACTTTTATTACCGCGTATTACATTCCACTCATCAGGAGTCAAATCATGCTAATCGGACTACCCAAAGAAATTAAGGACAACGAGAATCGAGTCGGTCTGACGCCGGGCTCAGTCAAGGCCTTAACGCGCCGGGGCCATCAGGTGCTGGTGCAAAGCGGCGCGGGCGAAGGCAGCTCGCTTTCGGACCAGGAATATCAGTCTGCCGGCGCCCAAATCGTCCCCTTCGCTGAAGATGCATGGGCGGCGGACATGGTGGTCAAAGTAAAAGAGCCGATTGCATCGGAATATCGCTATCTGCGTCAGGACTTGCTGCTGTTTACCTATCTGCATTTGGCTTCGGACAAAGCGCTGACCGACGCGCTGTTGGCCAGCGGCACCACCGGCATCGCTTACGAGACCGTGCAAACCGAAGACGGCAGTTTGCCGTTATTGATCCCGATGAGCGAGGTTGCAGGGCGCATGGCGACGCAAGCCGGCGCAACCTATTTGCAAAAATCGCATGGCGGCCGCGGCGTATTGATCGGCGGCGTGCCGGGCGTCGCTCCGGCCAATGTCGTGATTCTGGGCGGCGGCATCGTCGGCACTAACGCGGCGCGGGTCGCGGTCGGCTTGGGCGCGCAAGTCACGGTGCTGGACATCAGCCATGCCCGCTTGAAATATCTGGATGATATTTACCGCGGGCAACTGCAAACGCGCATCAGCAATGAATCGACTATCGAAGAAGTCATCGATACCGCCGATCTGGTCATCGGCGCGATTTTAATCCACGGCGGACGAGCGCCCTGGCTGATTACCCGTAACATGCTGCCGACCATGCGCAAAGGCTCGGTGATCGTTGACGTGGCCGTCGACCAGGGCGGCTGCGTGGAGACCACGCGGCCTACGACCCATAGCCATCCGACTTATGAAATCGACGGCGTGGTGCATTATTGCGTCGCCAACATGCCGGGGGCGGTGCCGCGCACCAGCACCTTTGCGTTGAACAACCAAACGGCCGGCTACGCCTTGAGTCTGGCCAACGAAGGCCTGGACGCGGTGCGTAAAGATAAGGCGTTGCAATACGGACTCAACACCTATCGCGGGGCCGTGACTTATCCTGCCGTGGCGGAAGCGTTCGGCTTGAAACATACCGATCCGCTACAGGCCATTGGGTAATTCCCAAGACTAAAACTACCCCGGCAGGAGCGCTTAAGCCGCTCCTGCCGGGAATCCTCTTAAGTAGCCGACGCATGCAGAAAACCGATCAGTAAAGGTAACTCATGAATAAACTTGCAACACTTGACAACGTCTTCCAATATGCCGACATCGACAGTCCCGAGGTAAAACTTGATCGACTGGCGCATTTACTGTCGCAGGCCCCCGTCACGATTTACACCTGCAAGCCTACCGGTGTTTTCGGCATTACTTTTTTATCCGATAACATCAAGGATCTGTTGGGATATAAAGCCGGAGAATTTCTTCATAACCCGGATTTCTGGATAAACAATATTCACCCGGACGACTGGGATCAGGTTATTTCCGGCATGAACGATATTCTGGCCGGTAAATCGCTATTGCGTAAATACCGTTTCAAGATGAAAAGCGGTCATTGGAAATGGATCAGGGACCGCGCCAGACTCGTCACTGATCAATCCGGCAAGCCGGTAGAAATCATTGGCGGATGGACGGACATCTCCGAACTTATTCATACCGAAGACGCTCTCCGGCAAAGCGAAGAAAAACACCGTTTCCTGCTTGAGCAAATCAATGCGGGCATAATGATTCATGCCCCGGATACCCGCGTTGTCTCTTGCAACCGGCAAACCTGCAACCTGCTGGGACTGAATGAGCAACAGATATTGGGCAAGGTTGCCGCCGATTTCGAATGCGCCTTTATTTGCGAAGACGAAACCCCGATGCGTTTCGATCAATTTCCGGCGAATCAGGTTATCCGCCAGAACAAGGCGGTAAAAAACCTGGTCATCGGCATCGTCAGATCCGACCTCGACGACAAGAGATGGGTCATGGCGAACGCCTTTCCTGAATTCAACGACGAAGGAGACATTCTTAACATCACCGTCACGCTTATCGATATTACCGATCACGTCAAATCGCAGGAAGAGATTCATCGTCTGGCCCACTACGACTCCCTGACCCAGCTACCCAATCGCTTCCTGATCCACGAACGCATCGACCAGGCCATCCATAGTTCCCGCCGGGAGAATCAAAGCTTCGCCTTGCTGTTTCTCGATCTGGACAACTTCAAAATCGTCAACGATTCGCTAGGTCATCATCGCGGCGATCTGTTGCTGCAACAGGTCAGCGACAGGCTAAAGGACTGCCTGCGCAAAGGCGATATGGCAGGCCGGTTGGGCGGCGACGAATTTGTCGTGCTGCTGCCCAATACCGGAGCCGACGGAGCCGCCCATGTATCCAGCAAGATCATTGAAGCCATTAATGCACCGTTCGACGTTGAGGAATATTTGCTGAACATCGGCACCAGCATAGGCATCAGTATCTACCCGAACGACGGACTGGAGAGCGATACGCTGACCCGACATGCGGACATCGCCATGTACCATGCCAAGGCATCGGGCGGCGGCAGGAATTGTTTTTTCGATTCCGAAATGAACGCCAGAATCGAGTATCGCCTGGTGATGGAAAGAGATATGCATTTGGCGCTGGAACAGCATCAATTCCAGCTGCGCTACCAGCCGCAGATCGATCTTTCCAGCGGAAAAATAGTCGCCGTGGAAGCGTTGATCAGGTGGCCGCATCCCCAGCGCGGCATGATCTCCCCTGCCGAATTCATCCCCATTGCCGAAGACTCCGGGCTCATCATGCAAATAGGCCTGTGGGTGCTGCAGCGAGCCTGTCGCGATATTAAAATCTGGTTGGCGGAAGGACACCCCAGCATCAAGGTGGCGATCAACCTGTCGTTGCGGCAACTACAAAATCCGCAACTGTTCGCCCAGATCATCGATATTATCGATGAAACGGGCATTCCCCCCGCTTGCCTGGAGCTGGAGCTTACCGAGAGCGTGATGATGGAAAATCATGACGTGACCCTCGATTTCATGGCGCAATGCAGAAACTTCGGCATCAACTTTTCGATAGACGATTTCGGCACCGGCTATTCCTCGCTCAGCTACCTGACCAAACTGCCGCTGGATAAAATTAAAATCGACCGAGCCTTTGTAAAAGACATCGCTAAAGACAGTGATGCCAACACCATCGTCAGCGCCATTATCAGCATGGCAAAAAGCCTGCGCTTGAAAATCGTGGCCGAAGGCGTGGAAACCGAGGAGCAATTGAATTATCTTAAAGAATGCGGTTGCGATACCGTTCAAGGATTTTATTTCAGCCCGGCAGTCAGTTACGCCATGCTCACCCAAATGATAAACTCCTAATTATTTCGTCACGGTTATACGACAGACTCAGCCGATTGTTGGACAAGCGATGTTGTATAGATTATGTTGGACGGCGTCAGGAATTTTGTACTCGACCTTATTCAGAAGGAGAACCCGGATGCCGTCATGGCTCATATTCGCGATCATCGGTATTGTCGGCGGCATCGCCGCGGGCTTCTTCGGCATCGGCGGAGGCATCATCATCGTACCGGCGCTTATTTACTGGGCCGGTTTCTCCCAGCACATGGCGACCGGAACGACCCTTGCGTTGCTGCTCCCGCCTGTCGGTCTCGCCGCGGCATTCGAATATTACCAGCACGGAAACGTCGATATTAAGGCGGCCGTCATTCTGGCCGCGACCATGTTCCTCGGCTCGTGGATTGGCGCCTACTTCGCAAACCAAATGGCGGGGCCGCAGCTCCGTCTGATCTTCGGCCTCTTTGTTTGCGGTCTTGGCGTGTACCTTGTTTATGGCGCTTGCAAGCGGCTTGGGTGGATTTGAATGGAATCCAAGCGAAGGGGCCGCAAACGACAACCGCTGGTTCCCAAGCTCCAGCTTGGGAACCCAGTCCGGGAAGCTCCAGCTTCCCGTCTGCCCTCGCCACACAGGAGTACAACCATGCCCAGAAGCCGCTACCGCGTCCAATGCGATCCGTATCCACACTTCCTGACCGCAACTGGATGCCGTTATTTACCCGCCCGGAAACCGTGAACATCATTAGCGCTATCATTAGCGCTGGTTCCCAAGCTCCAGCTTGGGAACCCAGTCCGGGAAGCTCCAGCTTCCCGTCTACTCTCGCCACACAGGAATACAACCATGCCCAGAAGCCGCTACCGCGTCCAATGCGACCCGTGCCCACACTTCCTGACCGCAACGGTAAACTACTGGATGCCGTTATTTACCCGCCCGGAAACCGTGAACATCATTCTGGACTCTTGGCGTTTTTTACAGCGGGACACGGACTTTCGACTCTACGGTTACGTCATCCTTGAAAACCATCTGCATCTTATCGCCGCATCGGACAATTTGAGCCATGACATGCAGCGTTTTAAATCCTACACAGCGAAGCAAATCATCGCGCATCTGGAACAACGCCGCTCAGTTAAGCTGTTGGAGCTGCTGGCGTTTTTTAAACGCGCCCATAAGCAGGAAACCACCTATCAGGTTTGGGAAGAAGGCAATCATCCGCAAATCATCGAATCTGAGGCGGTTATGCGGCAGAAGCTGGATTACATTCATTACAATCCAGTCAAGCGGGGTTATGTGGATCAACCGGAGCATTGGCGTTATTCCAGTGCGCGTAATTATGCCGGTCAGGAAGGGTTGATTGAGGTGATTCGGTCATGGTGAGTTGCTCGGGAAGCTGGAGCTTCCAAGACTGGGTTCCCAAGCTGGAGCTTGGGAACCAGCGTGTGAAGGAGATATGTCTCTGCATCGCTCGTAGTGGCTTGCGAAGCTGGATAATCGGAGCCACAAAGCCCATGATTCCACAAGTCACAGCCAGGCTATTCGTTACCCGCTACTCTCGCTAGTAATCGCTGGTCTAGCTGGTCTAGCTGGTTCCCAAGCTCCAGCTTGGGAACCCAGAAGACGAAGCTCTAGCTTCGCGAAACAGGAAAACGGGGTCCCATCAAAAATTAAACGCCTTAGCCTTACCAGCCTGCACCTTAAACTGCTTCAACCAGGATTTCCCCGACAATTTCTCAGCCAACGCCACCGCAAGATGCTGCGGATCAACACCCATGCCCTTGTTCCGCCCCAAGCCCTGCATACAAGACGGGCAGTTGGTCAGGATCGTAGCCCTGCCCTTTTCCGGCATGGCTTCCGCCAACGATTCGCGTTTGCGGTGCAGCATCGCGGCGGAAATGTCGGGACGGGACAACGACAACGTTCCCGCCTCTGAACAGCAATTGGGCACGGGCGTAACGCTGCCGAATCCGCCAAGCTGATCGAGCACGTCCAGCGCCTTGCCGTCCAGCGAGTCATGGCACGGCGCGTGATAAAGATAAGACTCGCTGCCGGTGCCTGCCAATTGCAAGTCCCGCTCCAGCGCATAGCGGGTTATATCGACCAACCGACCGCCGAACAATTTGGCCGCTTCCATCTCGTTCAATCCTTCGCGACAGGTTCCGCAGGTCACAACGCAGCCGTCGAACTCCAGGTGGGTGAACATGTCCCGGATTTGGTTCAGCAGGATGGTCACGCGCAAGCCGTTTTGCGAGTGCATTTCGGCCTGGCCGTTGGCGTAGGCCGGAAACCCGCAACACAGGAACGGCGGCGGTAACACCACGCGGGTTTTCAAGCCCATCAGCACATGGATGGCGGCCATCGATATGTCGGACACCATGCGCTCGGAACCGCAACCGGGAAAATAGAATACCGTGCGTTCGGCTTCCTGATCGGGCTCAAACACCAAAACCTGATCTTCCTTGCAGTTGGGCAGCAAATCGCGCAACGTAAGTACCGGCACGGTCGGCATCGGCGAGCTCAGTAATTGCAAGGGGTAATGTTTTGACGGGCCTTTTTTCGGTTGCAGCGGCTTGGCTAATACCGCACCCAGCTGCTGGCCTACAAAACCGGCCCGAAGAACGCCGAAGCGGAAAACCTTATTGAAGGTCGGCGAGTCGCTGTGCAAATAGCGCAGCGTCATCTTGGTCGCCGCCGCGGTGTGCTTATAGCCCCAGTCGGCCAGAATCCGGCGCTCCAGCACCGATACGTCGGCGGAATCTATATCGACCGGACAAGGCTTGGCGCATTTGTGACAGGTCGTGCAATGATCGGACACTTCTTCCAGCCATTGCAGCAATTCGAATTTTGTCGAATATTCGCGCTGCGCGTCGAACAACAAGGCTTCGATAATCGCGCCGATCGCCAGGTTCTTGTTACGCGGATGATAAAACAGGCTGCCCGCCGGATGGAACACGCCGCAATCAGGCTTGCATTTTCCGCAACGCACGCAATGGGCGATTTTGTTCGCCAGCTCTTCCAACTGACCGTGGCGCAGGATGCGCGCTTCCAGTCCCAACAGGTTGAACGAGGGCGTGAAAATATGCTCAAGCACGGCGAAATCTTCGAGCTTGCCGGGGTTCATCAGCCCGGTCGGATCGACTTCGCTGCGATAGGCGCTCAGCGCCGCGATGCGCTCCGGTTCCAGGTACTTGAGCTTGGTGACGCCGATGCCGTGCTCGCCGGACACCACGCCGCCCAATTCGACCACCTTGAACATCACCTGGTCGATGACTTCGCCCGAGCGCTCCAGCATGTCCCGGTCGTTGGACAGCACCGGCAAGTTGACATGCACGTTGCCGTCCCCTGCGTGCATGTGGGTCGCCAGTACGATGCGCCGATCGCGCACTTCCTGATGGGCAAGGTTCACGGCGGCGATAATTTTGGGGAAGCCGCGCGCCAGTTCGGCGAAGTCCTTTTTGAATTTTTTGATGATCGACAGGCTGCGCAAGGTTTTTTCGTCGGCTGTCGCCAGTGCGTTTCTGGCGGTTGCATCAAGCTCCAGCGCAACACTTGATCGGGCGTCGAATGAATCGTTATTGTCTTCAACCGGCGGCTCGCGGAATAATGCCGCCGCGCGGTCAAGGAACTTCAGCTGGGCATAACGCTCTTCCTCTACGTTGACCTCGTCGATAAAACGGGCAAATTCGGCCAGCGTTTCCAGCGGGATCACGACATCCTCATTCAGCTTGAAGGCGTTGGTGCGCCGCGCAATCGCGCCGAATTTTTTGCGGTCGGCCCAGTATCGCTCGGCTTCCGCCGCATCGTGAGCTTCAAAAAGCTCGCTGTTCGGGTACTGGTCCAGAATCGCGCGGATCTTGTCGATGCCTTGCTGCGCCTGATCTAAAGAATGCCCCGCGACATCGATCAGCAGCACGGCTTTCGGCGTTTTAAACCGGCTCGATTTGACTTGGTAGTCTATCGCTCGCACGTACTCGTCATCGAAATGCTCCAGCGCCACCAGCGTATCCTCGCCTTGATCGGGAAACGGAAACGCTTTGGACAGCTCGACAATCACGCGGCTGGCTTCTTCCATGTCCTGGCCGAAAAACTCCAAACAAATCGTGCGCGTGACTTCGAATTTCGGATACAGGATGAATTCCGCGGAGGTGATAATGCCGTCGGTGCCTTCCTTTTGCAGGCCCGGAACGCCGCCCAAGGCCTTGTTGGTGATGTCTTTCCACAGGCCTTTCTTCCTGATCTCACTGCCTTTCAAGACAATGGTTTTGATCGACTCGCCGCTGGTCATATCCGCTACTTCGAAAGTCACGTTATCTTCCGGCAGGATTTTACGCAACTGATGGTCGGTTCTGCGCACTTCCCAACGCTTACCGCCGGGCATCGCCATCCGCCAGGAAATCAGGTTGTCGATACAGGTGCCCCAGCGCACCGCGCACTTGCCGCCGGCGTTTTCGGCTATATTGCCGCCTATCGAGGACGCCCATGCGCTGGTGGGATCGGTGGCAAACACCAAGCCTCGGCTGCCGGCGTATTGGTGGGCTTTTTCGGTGATGACGCCGACTTCAACTTCAAGCACCTGCGCCGTGGCGGTCTGCCCATCCCAAAGCTTGAATGCCATGTCCCGCGTGCCGCGAATGCGGTCAAGCTTTTCGGTGTTGATCACCACGCAGTCCGGCCGTAACGGAACTGCGCCGCCGGTTAGCCCGGTGCCGCCGCCGCGCGGCACCGCTTTGAGTCCCATTTTGGCGATGGCTGTGAGTAGCGGCGACAGTTGTTCTTCCTTGTCAGGCATCACCACCGCCACCGGCAGATACAAGCGCCAGTCGGTCGCATCGGTGGCATGGGAAACCAGCGTGAACGGATCGAACAATACATTACTGACGCCCGTCACAGCGCCCAGCTCCCTTTTCATCCGGCGGCGCAATCCGGGCACTTTTTCGACGTCGTTGCGAAAATCGTCCAGCAGTTGGCGGGACGCGACCAGCACCTTATGCACTCGGGCTTCGTCGCCGATATTCTGTTCGATGATGCCCAAGTGCTTTTCGGCATTCTCGAACATGCGTTTGCGCCTGCCGGCCGAGCTGACCAGCTCCTGGAACAGGTAAGGGTTGCGGCGGTAAATCAGGATCTCCCCGAAAAAACGCATCAGCAAACGGGCGGAGCGTCCGGTGACGCGCCGGTCACGCAATTCCTCCAGAATCAGCGCGATTTCCGTCCCCAACAGGAAAGACACGACCTGCCAATCGTCCGCAGACGTGTAGTTGAACGGAATTTCCCGGTAGCCTCTGGGAATGGTTATCGTAGCGTTGGATTCAGTTTTCAATGTAGTCGGCGACATGTTCAATCCTGTCCGGGGTAGTCATCAGAACGTATTGTCTCTTAAATGATTGAGACGGTGAAGGTATTCGTTTTTCTGGAATCGTATCTATAGTGTTATACAGATAAATTATGACGAATCTTCGGGGGCTTTGTGCAAGCGGCAGGTTGTAAGTTATAAGCGCTCTATTATTCACCACGAAGGCACGAAGAGCGCGAAGAAAAAACATAAACTTCGTGTCCTTCGTGTCCTTCGTGTCCTTCGTGCCTTCGTGGTGAAAAAATGATTAACGCTGAGATGCAGGGGCTTGCCTGAAGCCCCTAAAATGACAGGTGATTCCCTTACCGCTAAAAATCCTTGCCGCTCTGAATCCGTCTCACTGTTTTAACCAACAGATCCACTTCCTCATGGGTATTGTAAAACGCCAGTGACGGGCGCACGGTGCTCTCCAGGCCGAAACGGCGCAAGATAGGTTGAGCGCAGTGATGGCCGGTGCGCACCGCAATACCGGCGCGGTTTAACGCGACGCCAATATCCTGGTTGCTGTGTCCTTCCAGCACGAACGACAATACGCTGGTTTTTGCAGCAGCCGTGCCGATCAAACGCAAGCCGGATATGCTTCTCAGCGCATCCATCGCATAGACCAGCAACTCGTGCTCGTAACGGGCGATATTATCGATGCCGATTTTCAGCACATACTCAAGCGCAGCACCCAAGCCAACCGCATCGGCGATATTGCCGGTACCGGCTTCAAAGCGGGCGGGTGCGGGTTGATAGACGATTTTTTCAAAGGTCACGTCGTCGATCATGTTGCCGCCGCCTTGCCACGGCGGCATGGCTTCCAGTAATTCCGCTTTGCCGTACAACACGCCGATACCGGTAGGACCGAATATTTTATGCCCGGAAAACACGAACCAGTCGCAATCCAGCGCCTGTACATCGACGCGCAAATGCGAAACCGACTGAGCGCCATCCAGCAGCACCCGCGCGCCGACCCGATGCGCCATCTCGATCATTTCCCGAGCGGGCGTCACCGTGCCCAGTGCGTTGGAAACCTGCGTGAACGACACCAGTTTGGTATGCGAATTCAGCAGTTTTTGATATTCGCCCAACAATACCTGACCGTCGTCATCAACCGGCACGACACGCAATGTTGCGCCCGTTGCATCGCATAGCTGTTTCCACGGCACGATATTGGCGTGATGCTCCAGCCAGGTGATGACAATCTCATCGCCCGCACCGATATTTTGCCGACCCCAACTTTGCGCAACCAGGTTGATGGCCTCGGTTGTGCCCCGCGCAAAAACAATCTCCGCAGAAGACGACGCATTCATAAACTTGGCAACGGTATCCCGCGCTTTTTCATAAGCGTCGGTCGACCGCGCCGCCAGTTCATGCGCCGCACGGTGAATGTTGGAATTCTCGTGCTCATAAAAATACGAGATCCGGTCAATCACCGCCTGCGGTTTTTGGGTGGTCGCTGCGTTATCGAACCAGACCAGCGGCTGGCCGTTGACCCGCTCCTTCAGAATCGGAAAGTCCCGACGCACCGCCTGCACATCAAAAGCCGGATGCGCAGAAGCCAAGGTTGGCGCTTGCGCATTAAATCCGCCGTTTTTCAATTCATCGAGAAAATAAAATGATGAACCCGACTCGGCGTTTGCAGGGACACCTGCTGAAGGCGCAGAAAACGAACCGAAAAGTTCTTTCAATTCGGCTTCGCCCGGCAGGCCATAAGCTTGAGGCGAAAGCCCCGCTATCAATGACGCATCAAAATCAGTCAGAGACGCAGCCAAACCGTACGTTGCCGTGCCCGCCTCACTTTGCGGAATGCTTCCTGTAGCCGCTGTACCGGCAGCGAAAAGTTTTTGCAACTCCGCATCACTAGCCTGCGGTGAAGCGGCTACTTTGGCTAATGGGTCGGCACCGACCGCCGGAGACGGCACGGCAGGTATCGAACCAGCCTCAACGCCTCCGGGAATGTTGCTGCCTGAAGGCACGCGCGAAACCAGCAACTGTTGCAATTGCGCTTCATCGGGCAGCCCGAAGTCTTGCGGCAAGATACCCGCCAGCACGGATTTGTCCAACCCCGCCAACGGCGATGTTGTCGCCGAAGACGGATTACCGAACACCGACCCCGTATCAATACTGTCGGGAACGCTATCGAAAGACGGTTGATGCGGAGCAAACAACTTTTGCAGCTCCGCTTCCCCCGGCAAGTCGAAACCTTGCGGTATTGCCGATTTATCGGCACCCGGCAAAGATGACGTCAAGCCGCTCGGCACTGCCGAAGAAGCGATGCCGATACGCGATCCATCGCAAGGCAACGCCGTAAACAGCTCATTGGCCAGTTGGGTCAATTGCGCTATGTCGGGCAATGATGCGTTTTGTGTGAAATCGCTGTTACTTGTATTCATGGTACTTGCCCACTTCGACATTCTCGAGCACGCCGAGCGCATCGTCAGTCAATACCGCCAGCGAGCAATACAGTGAGATCAAGTAAGAGGCAATCGCTTTGTGATTGATGCCCATAAACCGGACTGAAAGTCCCATGCTCAGTTCGCCGGTCAGGTTAGGTTGGTAAAGACCGACTACGCCTTGACGGCTTTCACCGGTGCGTAACAGCAAGATGTTGCTTTTACCGTTGATCACTTTCAGCTTGTCGGATGGAATAATAGGCAGGCCGCGCCAAGTCAAAAACTGCGAACCAAACAAGGTGACGATAGCGGGCGGTACGCCGCGACGGGTACATTCGCGTCCGAATGCGGCAATAGCTTGCGGATGAGCCAGGAAAAACGCCGGTTCTTTCCAGACACGGGCAATCAATTCATCCATATCGTCAGGCGTCGGCGCGCCGGTGCGCGGCTGTACTTTGAATCCTGGAGCGACGTTGTTCAGCAAGCCGTATTCGGCGTTGTTGATCAGCTCGCTTTCCTGGCGTTCTTTAATGGTTTCGATAGTCAGACGCAGCTGCTCATGGATTTGATTGTGCGGGCTGCTGTATAAATCGGAAATACGGGTATGCACGTCGAGCACCGTATTAACGGCATTCAAGCGGTATTCGCGGCCCCATTCCTCGTAATCGACGAAAGTTTGCGGCAGTTCTTTTTCATCCAGGCTGGAACAATCGACCAGCAGGCCGGTTTCGTTTTTAACTTTATTGACGCGGTAAATACCGGCTTCAAGCGGTTTCCATTGCAGCAGATGAACCAACCATCGTGGCGTGATGGTTGACAGCATAGGGACGGTTTTGGTGGCGTTTGCCAGAGTGCGCGCAGCAACATCGCCTAGCGCGGTATGGGTTTGACCTTCGTGAATATCGGACATGACTTTTTCCTATTGTGGTTGTTATAGTATCGTTCCCACGCTCCGGCGTGGGAATGCAGTAGTGACGCTCCGGCGTCGCGTTTTTACGCGGGTTCCCAAGCTCCAGCTTGGGAACCCAGTTCAGAAAGCTGAAGCTTTCTATGTGTCGGGAAGCTGGAGCTTCCAAGACGGCATTCCCAAGCTGGAGCTTGGGAACGAGCGGAGCTCCAGCTTGGGAACCCAGTTCAGAAAGCTCCAGCTTTCTATGTGTCGGGAAGCTGGAGCTTCCAAGACGGCATTCCCAAGCTGGAGCTTGGGAACGAGCGGATACTCCTCATCCGGCCCCGGTTTCTTCGCCTTTCGCCTTGAACCTTGCCCCCTATATCCCTCCCCCATCATGAAACAACTCACTGCGAACATGCGCCTGGGTAATATTGCTGCCGGGCGGTACGCTATACGTCAGCCAAACATTGCCGCCGATCGTCGAGCCGCGGCCGATGGTGATACGGCCTAAAATCGTCGCGCCCGCATAAATGACGACATCGTCCTCAACGATAGGATGCCGGGCATTCCCTTTAACCAGAATGCCGTCCTCGTCCTTCTGGAAACGCTTGGCACCCAGGGTGACGGCCTGATACACGCGCACATGCCGCCCGATCACGGCGGTTTCGCCGATGACCACGCCGGTGCCGTGGTCGATAAAAAAGCTCTCGCCGATTTTCGCGCCGGGATGAATATCGATACCGGTGGCTGAATGGGCAAGCTCCGAGATAACGCGCGCCACCAGCGGCGCACCCAGTTGATAAAGGATATGCGCAAGCCGATGGTGAGTGATCGCGGTAATACCCGGATAACAAACCAGCACTTCGTCGGAACTTCTTGCCGCCGGATCGCCTTCATAGGCTGCCTGAATATCGCTATCGAGCAACGTCCTTACCTCCGGCAAACGCGCGGCAAATTCGCGGGTGATCGCGACAGCCTGTTGGTACGCATCATCATCGACAGCCGTGTGTCCTGAAGTAAATTGCAGTTCGCGGCGGATTTGCTTGTAAAGCTCGCGCAACAGCGTGTCGAGCGTATGGCCGACAAAGTAATCGATGCCCTCGTCGTTCAAATCGGGCAGCCCCAGCCGGTTGGGAAACAACACCGCACCCAGTCCGTCGAGAATTTTTTGCAGTTCCTTGCGCGACGGCAGCTTGGGCGGCCTGTCGCGTCGATGCCGGGTTTCCAGCGATTGCACGCGTAAATGGCGCAATTTTGTTACCAGCTCATCAATACCCCAATCCTGTTTGATATTTTGATAACCGGGACCGTTCATGCTGCAAAACCGCCTGCATCGAAAACACCTTCAAACAAAGGCGAGCTCAGATAGCGTTCGCCGGAATCCGGCAGCACGACCACAATGGTTTTACCGGCGTTCTCGGGGCGCTTGGCGACACGCACCGCGACAGCCACCGCAGCTCCGCAGGAAATACCGGAAAGTATGCCTTCTTCCCTGGCGAGTCGGCGCGCGAAAGCGATGGCTTCTTCATTGCTGACCTGCTCTATTTCATCGATTAGCGACAGGTCGAGCACGTCCGGCACAAACCCCGCACCGATGCCCTGAATTTTATGAGGTCCCGGTTTTAGCGGCTCGCCGGCACGACGCTGGCTGAGTACCGGACTCGCCTCAGGCTCGACCGCAATCGAAATGATAGCCTTGCCCTGAGTCTGCTTGATATAACGGGAAACCCCGGTAATGGTCCCGCCGGTGCCGACGCCGGAAACCAGAATATCGATAGCGCCATCGGTATCGTTCCAGATCTCCGGACCGGTGGTTTGCTCGTGAATAGCCGGGTTCGCCGGATTTTTAAACTGCTGTAGCAATACGTAACGCTCGGGGTCCGACGCGGCGATTTCCTCGGCTTTGGCTATCGCGCCGCTCATGCCTTTGGCGCCTTCGGTCAGCACCAGCTTGGCGCCATAGGCGATCAGTAACTTGCGGCGCTCCAGGCTCATGGTTTCCGGCATCGTCAGGGTCAACGGGATGTTCCGCGCCGCCGCGACGAACGCCAGCGCAATGCCGGTATTACCGCTGGTCGGTTCGACCAGTTCCTTGCCGGGACCCAGCAAGCCGCGACGCTCGGCATCCCAGATCATCGCCGCACCGATCCGGCATTTGACCGAATAGGCGGGATTGCGGCCTTCTATTTTTGCCAGCACGATAACCGGCGCGCCGTCGATGATGCGATTAAGCCGCACTAACGGAGTCTGGCCGATGGAGTGGGAATTGTCTTCGTACCAATGTGACATAAGAATCTCCTGTGATTTCAGCCGCTAAGCTGCCTGGTGAGCAATGTTCGAGTAACGGTCAGCCAAATTTTGGCCAAAAAAAAGCCAGTGATCCCCAGGGATTCACTGGCTTCCGGTTGTCCGGTCAGCTTGCGTTTTTTTATAAAGTACTTTAAGTCGTTAGGTTCTGTCAAGGCTCGTAGTGGCATTCTATCGCCCCCTAACAACACTTCAGTTTATCGATTTGTTGTGCTGGTTCCCAAGCTCCCGCTTGGAAATTCAGTGAGGGAAGCTGGAGCTTGGGAACCCGCGTAAAGTAATAACGATAAAACAACATGGCTTATCAGCTGCAATTCTGCAATCTCTGCCAAAATGTCGCGGGCGCAGCCCGCTCCTATAACACTGTAACTTAATAGCAGTGACGCAAGCTGGGGCTGGACGGGGTTTGCAACCCCGTCCGAAACGTTTGACGGATGAAGATATGGCAGTGGTTATTGAAAACGGGAGCGGCCATTGCCGTCATTAGCTATGGGACGCACTACAGAAGCCTTGTTGTTCACGCTCGCTATGTGCGTTGGAATTTGGCTGTTCCGTTTGATTCATAGACCCACTCGCTCTTAAGGCAGTTAGTCCACGAAAAGCCTATTTTGACTCCTTTACGGAGAATGAAAATAAGCGGTATCCGACTCAAGATTCAGCTCAAGGCATTAAATCTATCTTATCCAATTCGCTGTCAGGCTCGGGTACAAAAAACCGGGAACATAGCAAGCCCAGCTCAAACAACATCCACATCGGCACCGCCAATAATGTTTGCGAGACGGCATCGGGGGGCGTTAAAACAGCCCCTACGATAAACGCGCCGACGATAACATAAGGGCGTTTATCGGCGAGGCCTTCGGGTGTTACCAGTCCGGTCCGGACCAAAAGAATAGTGAATACCGGCACTTCAAAGCAAACGCCAAACGCAAAAAACAAGGCTAAAACAAAATCGAGATACTTGGCAATATCGGTCATTACCGCTACGCCATCGGGCGCGGCGGCTGTCAAGAAGCCGAAAACCAGAGGGAAAACCACAAAGTAGGCAAAGGCTACGCCCATATAAAACAACAGGGTGCTGGCGATCAGCAGCGGAAAAATCATGCGTCGCTCCCGCTTATACAGACCCGGCGCGACAAAGGCCCAGAACTGATAAAGAATAACGGGAACGGAAATAAAGGCCGAGAACACCAGCGCCAGTTTGAATGGCGTGAAAAACGGGGAGGCCACATCAATAGCGATCATGGTGCTGTTTTTCGGCATGTGCTGTAGCAGCGGACCGGCCAGGAAGCTGTAGATTTCATTGGCGTATGAAGCCAGCCCCAAAAATACCACTAATACGCATAAAACCGCTCGCAACAGGCGGTTGCGCAATTCAATCAGATGGCTGATAAAAGGCTGCTCTCCAGCCTCGTTAAAATTATTTGAGCTCATATTGTCCGGTTATATCGGTCGGTAACGGGTCAATCGTGGCTTTAAGCGCGTCGGATGTTTCATCAAGCAAATGCTGGGCATCCTCCAGCCCGGACTGCTCTTTGAATATCTGGCGCAATTCCTCGGTTTGCAGTTCCAGCTTGATTTCTTCCTTGACGGAAGCCGCCATCCTGCGCGTTTTACCCAGCCAGAATCCTGCAAGCCTGGCCGCCTTGGGCAATCTTTCAGGGCCTATGACCAATAAGCTGACCAAGCCGATCAGACAAAGTTCCGAGAACCCTACATCAAACATGGAGGTTAAACTTTATCGTTTTTGAAAATAACTTCGCCTTCGATGGCTTCACCCTTATCGGCGACAGGCTTGTCTTCCCCGCCTTCTGCCACGGCCGCGCGAAAGCCTTTGATGGCTCCGCCCAGATCGGTGCCGATATTGCGTAAACGCTTGGTGCCGAAAACAACAATGACGATGGCTAATACAACTAATAAGTGAGTAACGCTGAAACCCATTTTTAACTCCGGTAGTGACGCTGCATGGCAACGCCTTATTGGTTGAAGACCTTGCAAAACAAGGTCTCTACTTGTTACGTTGCGGCTTTCATTTCAGGCCGGACAAGCAAAAGTCTGTAATGCGTCATCCGGTCCCTGATCGGCCAGCAACACTCTGCAATGAAACCAACCGCACATCGGCAGTTTCATTAATCCTATAAGGATATGGTCGGTAATAACTTCTCGAAACATAAACTCATCGTTTCCACGCTCTGCGGTTCGGGACGCTGGAGCGTCCCTGGCTGGGTTTCCACGCAGAGCGCTCGTCTTTATACATAAGTATTGAAAAGCACGTCATCCCGGCAGGGATTGCCGGGATCCAGGCTACATGGACGTATACAGCTCGCCATCCATGGCACTGGATACCCGCTTCCCGGCGGGTATGACGCGTTACTTAGATACTTATGTATAACGACGAGCGCAGAGCGTGGGAACCCTAAGCGGAAGTTATTATTGATGGAGTCCTAAAATCATTCGGTCCACGAAAATCACAAAAAGCACGAAAATATTCCAAGACATAGCAAGCTATAAAACGTCACCCGCAAAGTGACCGGCTATGCAATACAACATACTGTTTTGTTTCGTGTCTTTCGTGTCTTTCGTGCTTTTCGTGGACAAATGGGGGAGGGTACGAAAGTCCCCCTTTAACACCCAGCTAAGTCAATCGGTAAAGATTGTTTGGGTCTGCTTTTCCAGCATCGCCGCCTCTTACGACCCCCGTCTCTCTATAGGCGTCCGGCGATTTTTTCTGCGTATTCGGCAACATGCCGTAAAGCCCCAGCTTATGCCTGAGCACATTGCGACTGATGTCCAGCAAACGCGCGGTCTGAACCTGGTTTTCCTCGCAGAATTCAAAGGCGGTCCGAATAACCGTTTCTTCCAATATCTCAAACAACTTGGGCGGCGCTTGCTCGCAAAGACGCTGCAACGCGCTTTCCAAAGACGTGGTTGAAACGGATGATCCCTGCTCCAAAGTTCTGACGCCGGATAGCTTGAAATCTTCAGGGCGTAAACGGTTACCGGGACAGACCAGCAGCGCACGGTGAATAGCGTTTTCCAGTTCGCGAATATTGCCCGGCCAATCGTAATTCAATAAAGTCAATTCGGTTGCCGGCGACAGCTTGATTTCGCCATAGCCCAAACGCGCGCCGTAAATTTTCAAAAAATGTCTCGCCAAAGGCAGAATGTCGCCCGGTCGGTCGCGCAAGGGGCTTAACTGAATAGTCGCTACGTTGAATCGGTAATATAAATCGGCCCGAAAATGCGAAGCCTCAACGGCCTCTTCCAGATTGACATTGGTTGCCGCAATGATTCTGACATCTACCGGCACCGGCTGCCTGGAACCCACTTTGACAACTTCGCGCTCCTGTAGCACACGCAGCAATTTAGCCTGCATCGCAAACGGCAAGTCCCCCACTTCATCGAGGAACAAACTGCCCTTGTTGGCGGTTTCGAACCAGCCTTCCTTGCTCGTTAAAGCCCCTGTGAACGCCCCTTTTTCATGGCCGAACAATTCGCTTTCGATCAGGTTTTCACTCAACGCCGCGCAGTTTAAGGCCCCAAAAACATTTTTGCTGCGCTTGCTGAGCGCATGAACATGACGGGCCACCAGCTCCTTACCGGTTCCGGTTTCGCCGATAATCAGAACGGTCGCGTCGCTGGGCGCAATACGTTCGATCTGTTCCAGCAATCGACGGGAAACCGGGTCTTCAAAAACCAACGCCGTCGCCCGGATCGAGAGCGACAGCGACCGTGACTGCAATTCATCAAAAGCCAGCAATGTAGAGGCTTGCTCTGCTTGGCTGGCGGCGAGAATGCTGTCTGAAAGTGTATCCATAATAATGTACTCGTTTGCTTTGCAAAAAGTGGGTAACTCAACCCTTTTCAGGATCGTCATCCGGATTTAAATAAAATCACTGCCATTAAATCGGGTTAACAGAACTGATCATGTCACTCCGCCAGCGTTGGTAGCTATCTTAGGTTGATTGTTATATGGAATAAAACGTTATTATTCGATTTATATATCTTTAAAACAGATATATAAATCACTGAGGTGAAACCAAAAAAGTCAGTGATCCGCTAGATAGATTCACTGGCTTCCGTTATCCGCCTCCTATCGCTTATATGTCGGACAGTTAATGCGGAGGGATTTCAGGCTCCAGTTTTCCAACGCCCCTCGGTGTGCGCCGAATCGCGCGCTTTTTAGGCGCAAAGGTTTTCTTCAGCAGTCGCCAGCCAACCACCAGCGAACTGCCCCCCAGCACCAATCCGAACGATACCCAGATCAGCATCCAGGCATCCCAGATTGGCCGGTGATAAATCCAGCCGAAATCCCAGTGATGCAGGCCGGAATATAGCCAGCGCAAGACACGTCCGCTTCTATCCACCCGACTCAACAGACGGCCGTCTTGCGGGTCCAGGTAAAACCGGGTTCCGGCCTCGTCGGCCAGTTGCACCAACAGTACCGGCAACGGTTTCTCCACCACGCTTTGATGATGTCTGGGATAGTAGTAGCTGTCGTATTCATCCAAAACCGTTTGGGTTTCCACTTCGGCATTACCGGCCACGCGCTGCACGGCCGCCACGAGCGATGCCGGGTTAAACTGCGGCAAGGCACCGGGCAGTGTTTGCGGCAGACGCTGTCCGTCGCGGGTATGAGCCAGCAGCACGGCGTCACCGCCCAGTTGCCGCCAACCCAGTTCGACAATGTCCGCATCGTCGACAGCCAAAGCCAGTAAAACGGGTAAAACCGGCTGCCACAAACGCATTGCCTCAGGCAATTGGCTCCCCAAATAACGGTTCATTTCTTGCCGATTGGGATTGGCCGTCGAAAATATTTTTCCGGGATTGGTATCAAGAAAACCGCTGAGCGCCCAAGACAGCACCACGATACCGCCGATCAGCCCGCTCCAGAAATGCCATTTAAACCAGAATTCCCGGTAAGGTTGGGTACGGCCTTGGGAATAAGTGGGCTTGCCGCCAAAACCGGGTCGCCAGCGCAACCAGCCGATAATCAGGCCGGTCAATGTCGCCAGGGTCGCGGATAAACCCAACCACAGTTGCGCATCGTTGCGAATTTTGCCCAAGCCTATCGACTCCAGCGGCTTTAACAAATGCAGCCAATTGCCTGCCCAGTAGAAAGCCCGATCCAAACGGCTGGAGACGTGCAATACTTCGCCGGTACGCGAGGAGATCAACATTTCCCCGCCGTCGCCGACGGCTATGCGATGGAAGGGACTCAAGGCATCCTGATTACGCAGGATGATCGGCTTCTCGACGGTCTCCAGGAAACCGGCCTTGATAACGCCGCTGCTGTCGGCATTGAACCAGTTTTCGGCAATTTTCAACGCTTGATCCGGCGTGGTTTTACGCAATGAACCGTCAAGCGCAGACAAGGCGAAACGCTGTCCCTGACTATCCTCTACCAGCCACACGGGTTCACCGGCGCTACGCACCAATCGGGCATCGGCGATACTGACGGCAGCGTCGCCGCCTTTTCCTTTGCTACTTTGAGTTTCGACGTGGGCAGCCGCTTTGGTCTTAGGTTCTGCCGCCTTGCGTTGTTCGGCGCTACGATCCCAGGCCTCGCCCAAGCTCAGCCAGCCGACTTCGGGAGCCAAGGTTTCCGCGTGCGCCAGTTGCTGACTGCGGTTTTGCGTCGTCGGAGTGGAATACATGATCACCAAACCGGTAAAAAACCAAAAAAACATGAACAAGCCCAGCACTACGCCTACCCAGCGATGAACTTGATATAACAGCCAATTCAACGACTTCATTGTTGCCCTCTGAAAAAATAAATAGTGAGGAAATAATTAAATATGTAACTTCTTATTAATCGGTTAAAAAATTGTCACCACGAAGACACGAAGGACACGAAGCTTTATTTCTTCGTCTCCCTAGGGCAATAAGTATCTACACAACTTATTGCATTATAAATACAATAAGTTACAAGTCGGCCTAGCTCCCTCTCCTGCTGGAGAGGGTTGGGGAGAGGAGAATAAAAACAACACTTTATATCCCCCTCGGCAATTGCTCCTGCATTGCTCTACCTCCTGCATAACCCACAGGGATGTGGGGAATGCAGGGAAATGACAGGATCATTTCCTGTCCATGCAGTCGTCATCCCAACCTTCTCCCTCACGGGAGAAGGGGCCGGTACTTGTGTAGATACCTATGCCCTAGGGCGGGGCGGCGATTGCACCCCCGCCCCTACCGTTTTCGATAACTACTGCCATCTTTTCATCCATCAAACGTTTCGGACGGGGTTGCAAACCCCGCCCAGCCCCACCACTCCTAAGGGGTGTTTACCTCGCTCCTCCCGCTCAGAACCTTACAAGTTAGACCTTCCAGGTATTAAAAACCTGGAAGGTCTGCATATCGGCATGTTTCCCGCCTAACGCCAAAATAACTAAATATGTAACTTCTTATTAATCGGTTAAAAAATTGTCACCACGAAGACACGAAGCTTTATTTCTTCGTGTCCTTCGTGTCTTCGTGGTAAAAAATTTCCACACGCTGCGTCCCATATACGCAAGATGTTAGTCGTAACTCATGACGCAACGCGTTAAAACGAGAAACATCTGCTAAATAGTTACGAAATAAGCATCATCACTTTGCTACAGCCCGGAAATATAATCGGCCAGCGCTTCGATCTCGTCATCGCTCAGCGATTCGGCAATCTTGTTCATTACGCCGCCCGGACTGTTTTTACGGTCGCCCAGCTTCCAACCGACCAATTGAGAGCGCAGGTAAATCTTGCGCTGGCCGCCAATCACCGGGTAAATCACGCTACCGGCACTGCCTCCCTTGCCGCGTGTGCCGTGGCAACTGGCGCAAGTCGGAATGTCCCGACCCTGGTCGCCGTTGTCGAACAAATGCCTGCCCAACGCATTAGCGCCGTCGCCTTGCATGATGTCCCGGTCGGCGAAATAAGCGCCAATATCCGCCATGTCGGCGGCGCTTAAATCTTCCGCCATGATGGTCATGATCTCGTGCCGGCGCGCGCCGGACTGGAAATCGCTCAATTGCTTGACCAGATAACCGGCGTACTGACCCGCATGATTGGGAATCTTGGCGTCGCTACTGTTGCCGTCCGCGCCATGGCATTCCCGGCAACGCCCTGCCTCGGCTTTTTCCTTGCCGATGACCGGGTTGCCGCTGCCGATGCGTTGTGCGGCGATTTCCGCCCCCTCCTCGGCCGCCATAGTTTTGACCGAAGCGAGCAGAGCGAATGTGCTGACGGCAAGAAAGGAGTTTCTCTGCCAACGTCTATGCGAGCGCTTCCGGCAGGAAAAAACCGACACTATGCTGCATCGCGACACCAAGCGCGATAGTCCCATGCCTACTTAACTGACTGTTTGGCAGCCGCAAGCTTTTGCACGATTTCAAGCGATTTTTCAACATTTTCCGCCGGTTTAAGCCCCGTCAACGTAGCGGCGATTTTGCCGTCAGGCGTAACGATGAAGGTGGTGCGCTCCGCAAAGCCGTGAGTGATTTCAACGCCGCGCGAATCTTTTTTCCCCGCCGCCGCTTCCCTGACGGTCAAATCGTAGGACTTGGCGATATTGCCCTCGACATCGGAAGCGACCGCAACTTTACCGCCGCAAAATTCAGGATCGGCGGAGAAATCGTTAAGCCTGTCGATGCTGTCGAGCGATACGCCGATAATGGAGGCTCCGGCGGCGGTGAATTTGTCATGATTGACCGCAAAGGTGTGCGCCTGAATATTGCAGCCGCCGGTGTAAGCCGACGGGTAAAAATAGACCACGACCGGGCCTTTTTTCAGGGCATCTTGCAGCGAATACGTAAAAGATTTTCCGGCCAATGAGGCTTGCGTCTGAAAATCGGGAGCCGGATGGCCTTCCGGTAATGCGGCGGCAACGGGAAGCGTGATTGCGCTCGACAGCAGGCAACCTAGTAAAAAACGTTTCATATATGTACTCTCTTAGTAACACTCAGCAGTCAAAATCAGAACGCTGATGACGCTGATAATTATGATTAAATAAGATTTTTCTTAAACTATCTGTGCTTATCATATTCATCTGCGTTCCCTCGTATTTGATAGCGAACCGAGTAATTACCTCTTTTAAAGGGGTTTATAGGTATCGTGACAAGCGTTGTCGCAATTTTTGGTCAACTCTAATGCCTTGTTTGACGCCGTATCAAAATCATTCGCTTCGACAAATTTCACAACTTCGGCAGACAAGTCTTCGTATTTTTTGGCATCGGTTACCGCATCGGCGGAATTGCCTCTCTTTTCAAAAAAGCCTTCGACCAGCTTGAAGTCGCTCTGCATCTGTTTCGCAAGGGCAATACTTGAATTGGCATCTTTGCTGGAAATATTGCTCTGAAGGTTGCGAGAGTTAGTATCTATTTTTTCCATCAACTCCTCGAAATCGAATGCAGCTTCGGCATACACGATGCCGGTTGCCAATATCAAAACAATTCCGCAAAGGTTAATCGTTTTACTCATATCAATGTGATCCTTAAAAAATATCCCAGAGTTACGCATTTTTACTCACCACGAACGACTGCATGGATGCAGGAGGTAGAGCAATGCAGGAGCAATTGCCGAGGCACGAAGAAAAAACATAAACTTCGTGCTCTTCGTGTCTTCGTGGTGAATAACAGAACCGGCATTCTGGACTTCTTGTCTATGCAATCAACTCCTTGATAACCTACTCTCGTTCCCACGCAGCGCATGGGAACGAGGTTTCGCGCTAGTTCCCAAGCTCCTGCTTGGGAATTCAGTACGGGAAGCTCTAGCTTCCCGGCTCGCAAAGCTGGAGCTTTGCTCACTGGGTTCCCAAGCGGGAGCTTGGGAACCAGCGCATCTCTTAACTTAATGGCAGTGACGCAGCGCGTAGGAACGAGGTTTTTTCGTGTCTTTCGTGCTTTTCGTGGATTACGCCCTATGCAATCAGCTCCTTGATAACCTTGCCGTAAACAACCGTAGGTCGCTCCGAACGCCCCTGATATTTATAGATCAATTTCAAGTGATCCAAGCCCATCTGGTTCAGGACGGTCGCATGCAAGTCATAGGTATCCACCGCCTGGCTTTTATCCGCCACCTGCAAGCCGATTTCGTCGGTCGAGCCATAGGTTGTTCCCGCCTTGACCCCGCCGCCAGCCAGCCATTGCGTGTAGCCCCAGGCATTGTGGTCGCGTCCGGTGCCGCTTTCGCCCCATGAGGTACGGCCGAATTCCGATGTCCACACCACCAGCGTCGAATCCAGCAGGCCGCTCGCTTTCAGGTCGGTCAGCAGCCCGGCAATCGGCTTATCGACGATTCTGGCGTGCTTGCCGTGATTTTCTTCGAGTTTGGTATGGGCATCCCAGTCCCTGTCGTCGCCATCGATATCCACCGGCCCGGTCACGACCTGGATGAAGCGCACGCCGCGTTCCACCAGACGCCGCGCGCGCAGCAGATTGGTGCCGTACTCTTTGGTAACGTCGTCGTTCAAGCCGTAAAGCGCCTTGGTAGCGTCCGACTCCTTGCTCAGGTCAACGGCTTCCGGCGCCGAGGTTTGCATGCGTTCAGCCAGATCGTAGGCCCGGATACGCGCCTGAAGCTCGGTGTCTTCGGGATAGGCTTGTCCTTTGAGTTCGTTGAGTTGCTTCAACAGCTTCAGGTTGTCGCTTTGTTGCGATGCCGCCGTGAACTCCGGGCGCTCCAAATGCAGGATCGGCGATTTACCCGAGCGGAAAGCGGTACCTTGGTAAACGGCAGGCAGAAAGCCCGAACTCCAATTGACTGCGCCGCCGCTCGGTTCTTTCTTGCCGTTATACAGTACGACATAGGCAGGCAAATCGGGGTTAGCGGAGCCCAAGGCATATTGAATCCATGCGCCAAGAGACGGCCGACCGGGATTCAAGCCGCCGGAGTTCAACTTGAGTATCGAAATGTCATGGGTAGCGCCTACGGTCACGCTGGACTTGATGAAAGCGATATCGTCGGCATGTTGCGCCAGATTCGGGAGCAAATCGGAAAACCAGGCGCCGCTTTGCCCGTGTTGCTTCCAGGTCCGGTTCGAGGCATAGAGCTTGCCGAGTCCGCCCTGCGTACTGGTCTTGATGCCTTTCAGGAAAGAGGCGGGCACCTCTTGTCCTGCCAGCCTGACCAGTTCAGGCTTGTAATCGTACAGGTCGAGCGTACTGGGCGCGCCGTGCTGATGCAGCCAGATCACCGATTTGACTTTACCGGGGAAGTGGGGCTGCTTGGGCCCAAGCGGGTCGATCAAATCGGCAGCCAACGCACTCGATATAAACCCGCCTCCCGGCACCAGACCGCTCAATGCAAGCCCGCCCAAGCCGTATCCTGTTTTGACTAAAAAATCTCTACGCGATTGATTATTCATGATTCATTTTTCCTCTAAGAAAGTGATGTGTGTCATTAAAACCGGTATATGAATTCGTTTGAATTCGCAACCGTATGCACCAGGTCAACAAAAGCCGCGGCACGTATAGGATCCAATTTCTGATCCCCCTTTAAGCCGGTAGGTATGCTGACCGCAAATTTACCTTCCGCTGTTTTTTCCCTGACGACCTTTTCGTGATTGTTCAAAAACTTCTGCAAGGTTTCTTTTTCGGAACCTGTCGCTGCACGTGAGAACAATATTTGATAAAGCCTATCCAACTGAGCCGCTTCGTCATTACCGGCCTCGTTAATGACCCGTCCGGCCAACGCTTGCGACCAGCCGAACACCACGTCGCTATTGAACAGCGTCAGCGACTGTAACGGGGAAGTCGTCACTTCGCGTTTGCTGTGCGCCTCTTGCGCGGAAGCCATGTTGAAGGATTCCAGCAACGGATAAGGCACACTGCGCCGAGTAAAGATGTACAGGCTGCGCCGATTCTGATCATGAACATCCTTGGACACTTCCCATTGATTACCGGCTCCCAGGTTTGCAGGAACTGGAGGAAATACGCTCGGACCGCCGATCTTATCTTCAAGTTTTCCCGAAGCGACCAGTAGCGAGTCGCGAATCTGTTCGGCTTCCAGACGTTTCCGCGGGAAGACTGCCAGAAGCTTGTTGTCAGGATCCGCTTTGGCGACATCTTCACGATAAGCCGATGACTGGCGATAGGCGCTGGACAGCAAAATATCGCGGTGTAATTTCTTAACGCTCCAGCCTTGCTTGATGAAGTTGTCCGCCAGATAGTCCAGTAACTCGGGATTGGTCGGCTTTTGCCCCGCCTTGCCGAAATCGCTGACTGTTTCCACGATGCCGTGTCCGAAGTATTGTTCCCATACCCGGTTTACGAACACCCGTGCCGTTAGCGGGTTATTTGAGCTGGCTATCCAGTTTGCCAGAGCCGTCCTTCGGCCAGATGAAAACGCGGTGGGTTTAATATCCGGTTTCTCATCGGTAATAGCCTCCGGAAACGCCGGTTGCACCTGTTCCAACGGCCGCTCATGGTCGCCGCCGAAAAATACATAGCTGGGCGGCGCATCGGGATAGCCAAGTTCGGTCATTGCGGAAATTTCAGTCGATCCTGATTTAGGCTTAAGATCGTTAAACTTTTTCAGCTCTTCAGACAACTTGTCGTATTCCGTCCACTTGTCTGCGATTTCCTTGGTGTAATTTTTGTCTGCGCCCTTGCTCTCCGCAGTATCCCTGAGATAAGCGGCCAAACTGCGCTCGTCCGTGATATAGCCCAACCGGTGATTGATCCAGCGATCCTGAGCATTCCACTGGCTCTTCGGCTTGAAAATCGCATCCCTGCTGTCCGTTAAATAACGCTCTTTATGATGTTTTTCGGCCTGCTCCCTGACCGTGTCGATAATCGCTTTTTGTTTACCGCGGATCTCCTTGGTTGCATCTTCCCACTTAGCCAAGGTAACGTCATACTTGCGTTCCACCTCGCCTTTTTTCGCCGCAGGAATGTTGTCGACGGCGCTCAAGTTGGCAAAAAATGCCTGTAGCGAGAAATAATCCTTCTGGCTGATCTTGTCGAACTTGTGGTTGTGGCATCTTGCGCACTCCACGGTCTGGCCCAAAAACACCTTGCCCACGGTATCGGTGATGTCGGTGGTGATTTGATACTTTCTTTGCACCAAGTCGCGGGAGTTGTGGTTGTCCGGGAAGTTCGCCATGTAGCCTGTAGCAATCAGCGCTTCTTGGTTATCGGGCCACAGTTCGTCGCCAGCCAATTGCTCCTGGATAAAGCGGGAGTAGGGCTTATCCTGGTTGAATGCATTAATTACATAATCGCGGTAGCGCCACAAATTGGGCCGCGTCTCATCGTTCTGAAAACCCGTGCTATCTGCGTACCTTGCCAAGTCCAGCCAACGGCGCGCCTGACGTTCTCCGTATTTGGGCGAAGCTAGCAGGCGATCCGCGAGCTTTTCGTAAGCATCCGGCGCGGTGTCGTTTACAAAGGTTGCGACTTCTTCCGGTGTCGGAATCACGCCCCATGCATCCAGCGTTGCACGGCGCACAAAGGCAGCGCGATCGGCGTCGGGCGAAGGAGTGAGTCCCTTTGCCTCCAAAGGCGCCAGCACGAACGCATCAATCGGCGTCCGTACCCAACTTTTGTTGTTAACGGTCGGTTGAGCCGGCGCTTTCACCGGTTGATACGACCAGAGTTTCGATTTTGCCGCCTGCGGCGCGCTTGCCTCGGCAGCCGCTGCTTTATTATCCGTCGCTACGGGTGCTGCCTGTGCGGGTGCGGCCTGCGGCGCTTTTATCTCAGCCGCTGCTGCTGCTGCTTGCGTACCGATTACACCGACCGGACTGTTGAACAGGTCCACAGCCGCTCCGACTTCTCCGGCCATCGCACCGGTAAGACCCCACATAACCGCGAGATATAGTTTGTTTTTCATTAACATCCTCCAAAAATAAAAGCGCTCAAGACCTTCGTTAGCATCGCTTTATTAGAATTATTACTTTTGTTCTGTCGCAGGCTTAGGCGCAGGTACAGCGATCTTGGCCAGCTTGCCGCCTTCTTCTTCATAGTTTTGCGCACCCACCGCACCGACCACTTTAAATCCTTTAGCGGTCAGCAGATCGCCCGCAGCGCCGGCACGACCGGCGTGGTTTGACACGGTAACAATGTCTCTATCCTTAGGAATAAAAGCCAAGCTATTCTCGATTTCTTTGGACTGGATACTTAAATAAACAGGGAACCCGCCTATCTTGGTGAGCTCGTCAGGACGTCGCACATCGATAATCAGCAACTGCTCGGGCTTGGCAAGCAACGCATCCAGTTGAGCGCGATTAAGTTTTGGAGTCTTATACTTGTATTCTTTTGCAGCCGGAGCATCGGCTTTTTTATCATGGTCATGGGCCGCCCCGAACGCAACAGGCGTAGCCAGAATTGTCATCAGTAACATCAATTTGGTAAGTTTTTTCATGGTTATTTATCTTTAGTTTAATTGCTGGGAACGCACAGAGCGCATGTCATTACGGTATATTCGATTAGGTACATGCAGCTATCGTACCAACACCGCAACAGTCCCCATCGTTTTCCGGAAAACAGCCGAAATAAAATACAAGTGACTGATTATTAATAACAATTAATTGGCGCCTCAGCCATACCCTACGTCCTTTATTTACCCATGCATACAAGACTTAAACCGGTTTGCTGAAAAATCAGCAGCCCAACACCAGCCCATGTTCCTAGACAAGCAGATAACAGAGCCGACCACCCCGACGAACCGGAAAGCAATACGGGTTGGTACGCAACAGCGATTCACATTTGAGGTCGTTGTATGTGCAACAAGGCGGAGCATTGGGATAATTCAAAACGGTGGCGGCGAGTCCTTCGGCTACGCTCAGGAGAACCTTGTATATCCCAAAATGGGAGCGCCAATATGAGGGCAATAGCCAAAAGTACATTGATGAAATTTTGGAGTCAGCCGGAACGCGCGGATTCGAAAAGGGCTTTGCAAAGCGGGTACGCCGAGGCGATCAAAGCAAGCTGGGAAACTCCTCAGGAAATAGAGGGGCAATACTGGAATTGCATGGCTGAAATTCGTTGGAACGGATGTACCCAGCGCGAGAGGGACAAGCATCTGCGGGCTGTCGTTAGGCGAGAAACATATCGATATGCAGACCTTCCAGGTTTTTAAAACCTGGAAGGTCTAACGTGCAACATTTCGAATGGAGCAACATCCCCCCATCCTGCTTGATTTGAAAGTTACCCGCCCCCTTCGGCTGCGCTCAGAAGTAGGCCGGAATAAGCCGGTTCGAGCGACAGTGAGAACGGGCGTTTCCGGCAAACACCTCCCAAACTCGCCGGAAACGTCACCTCGCGCTACGCGCTTGACGGCCTTATTCCGGCCTTGTATATTAAATACATCTCTAAAGCACAGGATTATGTGACACAAAAAAGTTTATAGTGATAAGTGATTTTCTGGGGAAGCCGATCCGGCCTTAAGCTCTGAGCTTGTTCGTAGATAGGCTCCCC